>Ga0315903_10002200_pt1 | contig 29095 bp, 14 predicted proteins | sample LakEriMetagenome_7_FD_203524 | JGI IMG/M metagenome (GOLD analysis project Ga0315903, IMG submission 203524) | Freshwater fungal communities from buoy surface, Lake Erie, Ohio, United States - Buoy 2 MA119 | ecosystem: Environmental > Aquatic > Freshwater > Lake | place: USA: Lake Erie, Ohio... | reverse complement strand
ATCACACCCCAGAAAAATCCGAGCTGAAATTTACCGGGAGTAAGTTCTACTCCTGCACCAAGCATGCGCTGACCTCCTAAAGTGAAATTCGAGAAATTGATATTTCGATATCCGGCATGCACTTGAATCCATTTGTACTTGGGACTTGTTCCCATTTGGTTGAAGGGCGTTTGATAGCTATTCGAGAAACTAGATACAACAAATGCGAAGGGAACAGGGGTATCACCAATTTGAATGGTGGGCGCGCCCTGAAAAACGTACGTCAGAGGAAGCTGTCGACCATCGATGCCTCGCACAGAATAGTATTCGGCAGAAACCGATAGTTGGTTGCTCAGCTGCAACCAAGGCTGTTGTCCGTTTGTTGTTTGTCCGAAGCAACAGCCTGCCACGCCAAGCATGACAACAGCGAGCAAAAGAGGCTTTATAGAAAGATTCGTGGCTTTAGACATACCAACGAATTTATGCTAATACAAGAATGGCAGCCAAATATTTAGCCTAGCAAATTCTCGCTATACTTAAGGAGTTTTTTCAATAAATGAGTAAATTGAAATTATCCCTTCCGGGTGTACTTTGTCAATATCACAATCTGCTGATTTTCTATTTTCCCTTCAACCTGTTCTACATTGTCTGTAACGAGGCGAATGTTCTTTACTACGGTGCCGGCGCGAGCGCTGAAGCTGGTGCCTTTGACATCGAGCGTTTTTACGAGCACAATGGTGTCTCCATCGCTTAAACGCTGGCCATTGCTATCGACGTGAAACTCAACAGCACTATCGTTTTCGTGATCTCCCGTTGCTCTTGCCCATGACAATTGTTCATCATCCAAATAAATCATATCGATTGCATCCGCTGCCCATGTTTCATTGCGCATGCGTTGCAACATTCGCCAGACGACAACTTTTACCGGTGCATGCTCACTCCACATGCTGGTGAGTAAACAATTCCAGTGTGACTCATCGAGTGGTGCTTGCTTGTTGAGCTGCGCGATGCATTTTTCACATGCGTAAATGCTATCGTCTAGAGTGCCATCGCTCGAAGGTGGCAATGAATAAATGGAAAGAGCATGATTCGCTGTGCAAAGTTCACAGCAATTATTGCCGCGAATAGATAGATTTTGTTCGAGTAAGGTCATGGCTGGTTATGAATGGTGCACGAAGTTAGTGATGAAGCAGGATGTGTATTCCTGGATGATGAGTGTCTGTTAAGTAAGTATTTCATAGGGATCAAAAAAAAGAGCCGCCATATGGCAGCTCTTTTTTATGATATTAAACGTGAAGTTTAGTTCGTAACCACAATCTTTTGCTTCGAAATACCCTCTTTGTTTTGACCTGACAGAATGTAGAATCCAATGGACAGACCACTTATTTGATGGGTGTATTGGTTTTCTGCATTTAATGTGAATGATTGAACCAATTGTCCTGCTTCATTCATCAAATAATAAGTTCCATCGTTAAGCGCCTTAATGGTGAAGCTTCCGTTGTTCGGGTTTGGATAAACATTAAGGTTGATGGCATCCAAAGAAACGGTTGATTCATTCGCGCGATTAGCTTCTGCGATTTCTTTCGCTTCATCACTTTCTTCCATGATACCCGCTGCCGCTACGTTCAGTGTGTAGTCTTCAACTTCACCATAGCTGGAAACACCGCAAGGGGTAGTATTAGCTCCTGAAGCTGTGTCGGTCAAACGAATACGCATACGCACAGCTCCTAGGCTTGCAGTTGTTGGAATTACAAAGCTTCCGCTATATGCTCCACCAAGCACAGAGCTGTAAACGTTTTCACCTACATCCGTGAAGTCACCATCACGGTTCCAGTCACACCAAATTAATACTTGGTCGGTTGTGTAGTTGTTATTCACCGTAATTGCAAATGTGCGTGAAGCACCACGAACGACGGTTGTTGCTGAAGTGGTGAAGTTTGAGTAAACAGATGCATTTGAAGTCTTACTAATACTTCCGCAAACCACTTTGCGAATGTATTCGAAAGATGTAGTAGCATTTGCTGTTGTTGTTGTTCCTGAACAATAGGTAACGGTGCCACCTGTGATCGACATGGTAATGCTGTTGCTGGTAGCAGAAGCAGGCACAGCGCATGTAGCGTTGGATGTCATTACACATGTTACGATTGCACCATTGGTAAGAGTAGAAGTAGTGTATGTCGCACTATTGGTTCCTACGTTGGTGCCATTCACCTTCCATTGATAAGAAGGTGTGGTGCCGCCATTGGTTGGAGTTGCAGTGAAGGTAACAGAAGTGCCTGAAGCCGCCGGATTTGTTCCTGCGGTAAGTGCAATACTAACCGATGGTGCAACCGATGGATTCACGGTCATGGTGATGCTATTACTAGATGCGGTTGTTGAAGTCGCACAAGCAGAGTTTGAAGTCATTGTGCAGGCCACAAGCGCTCCGGTGGTGAGAGTGGTAGTGCTGAATGTGGCTGAATTAGTTCCTGCAGCAGTTCCATTCACAGTCCAGGCGTAGGAAGGAGCGCTTCCACCGTTGGTAGGAGTAGCTGTGAAGGTAACGCTTGCTCCTGCGCAGGTTGGGTTGCTTCCTGTGGTCTGAGCGATGCTGACTGCAGGTGCAGAAGGTGCGTTAACTGTAATGGTGATAGTGTTCGAAGTAGCAGGGCTGCCTATAACGCCGCTTTGGTTCGAGGTCATCACACAGCTAACGATATCACCGCTGGCAAAAGTGTTGGAGCTATAAGTGGCAGAGTTAGTGCCAACGTTTACACCATTCACTTTCCATTGGTAAACCGGAGCAGAACCACCATTCGTTGGAGTTGCTGTAAAGGTTACTGATGCATCTGTGCAGGTTGGATTAGATCCACCGGTTACAGCTATAGAAACACCGGCTGTGATATTACAAGGTGCAATCTGATAAGAGAAAATGCGTGTGCGGGCAGCGCTGGTTCCTGTTGCTCCTCCCATGAATTCGCTTGTACTCCAGAAAGTAACGCCATCTGTGTCGAGACATTGATGAGCGTAGTCACCATTGCGATTTCCTCCGGTTTGTGAACCTGTTCCGGCTACAACCAAGGTTTCTGTAACAGGAAGTGTTCCCAGTGGATCACAAGTGCGTCGGCCTGTGTAATACAAACCAGGATAGATGTTCGTAGCGTTCGATTTCAAATAACTCAAACCTATAGAACCATTGTTATCCATGCAAATAGAGCCCATCCAACGCGTGTTCGCATCGGGAGTATAAATACCTTCCTGATAAACAGACCAAACACCCGTGCTTTGGTTCTGACGTAATTCAACCCACTTAATGCTGCGTTGAGTCGTGCTGATAAGAACAGACCAGTTCAATACCATCGTATTGTAACCAGACCAAGATTTCCACTGTGCACGGTACATCATGGCTCCGCCAATCGCATCTAATTTCTGAGTAGTGCCAGGCTGAGAAACGTCGTTCCAAGAAGAGTTGTAAGTAGAATTGAATGCAGCAACCGGCAATTGCGATGCAAGTGTAATGGTGGCCGTTGGCGTTGTCGGTGTCCAGTTTACCGTCATATTGTAGAGGTTCACGCGGTCAACATAAGCAGTTCCCCAGTTGTTGTCTTCAAATGATACAATAGGGCAAGGTGTGCCGGCAGGTGGGAGGGTGCCGTCAGCAGCACAACCCGGAAGTGGTACGAAGAATCCTGCCTTAGGTGGTGTATAATTGACATAAACAGAACGCGCTCCGGGAGTTCCTGCAATCATTGCTGTGCGCTCGAAGCAGAATACCTTTTGTGTCGATTGGTTCGATGTCATGTAGTATCCATCCTGCCAAACACTGAACTTCAAATAGTCAGGGAATTGAGGTGATACATAGGTGTATGTGTAGTAAGATCCGAGTGGATTGTTCGTGGTTGATACCGCGATGTAAATCTTGCGGTCAGTAGAAGTGCCAAACTGTGCCAAAAACCAACGATCGGCTGCTTTGTCGTACATCACAATAGGGTCACCGTTGTTGCCCACTGCAGGCGACCACAGATTGCCCAAGGTTCCTGTAAGCAATACAGTTCCGGTGCTCTTATCATAAACCTTGAAAACGGTTGCATTGATCATCTGGATGTAATGATTCGGTCCAACCGCTCCGGAAGGATCGTAAGGACGGAATCCTGCGGCTGTCTGACCTGCCCAGTTGGCCTTGTAGCCGAGGCTTGGCTTGTCACCCATGGCCGTTTGCATGGTCGAAGGATCATTGTCGTATTGCGCTCCATCTTCGGGAGTGAATTCAAACTTCGTTGCTTCGCGGTGCTTTCTGTCAGAAGACTCCTTCTTTACAAGTGTGCTTTCATCGACCGGATTCTCTGCAAAAATCTCGCTTAACGGTCTGGTGATGTGGAAACCGGAAGCTACGATAACGCCCGATTCCTGGTGTTCTGTTTGAGCGAACATTGCACTCGATAAGAACAAAGTCAAAATGACTGAATACAGTTTTTTCATTTGAAATTGGTTGTTTGTTAAGGTGATTGCACCAAAAATCTCAGGTGAGATGTCCAATGCAATCAGAGTTGACACAAATATAGGTGAGGTCTTTTGAATTTTAACATGCCTTTTAACGAATTTCGAACACGTTGTAATCGCGACAGAACTATCTGATTCGTTCAGGTAAGTGTACTTTTGACAAACCATGCTCTTGCGATTCATAGTAACCATTGCGCTAGTCTGCCATTTTCTGAGTCTGAATGCTCAGACCGGAGTGACCGGAGTAATTATGATTTCCGACCAAGAGCCGGCATCGTTTGCTTCCGTTGCAGCAACTAATCTTGATAATGGAAAATTGAAAGGCATTAACGCTGACGCCGACGGCAGGTTTAGTTTGAATCTTGAAGAAGGAAAGTACGCCATAACTGTTCATTTGATGGGTTACCGTGATGCTGATACTACGATTTTGGTTGGTATCGGCAAAAAGCAGACACTCATTCTGCTTTTGGAGGAAAACCCCGCAGAACTGGGGACCGTTCAGGTGTTTGCTGACCGCCGAGGCATAGCTCGTGAAGTTGTTTCCAAAGCTATAGACGCCAGAAAATCGCATGCTGAAGACGGTGGTATTCCTCTTTTTTATGAGTCCTACATGCGTACCTCGGTGCAACGTCTTATGCCGGATACCGCATCAATGAAATCTGATTCCACCGAAATAAAAGTCAAGGAAAGGGATAAGCCGCTTATCCGCGTACAGTACCATCTATCTGAAATGCAGATTCGTGCTCATTGGAAATTTCCCAATAGCTACGCAGAAGAGATCTTGGGAGCCAATGAGTTTACCAAAGAGAAGCCATCCGGAGGTGGAGCTTCCGCTTCTGTTTCTGTATCCTATGGCGAATCCGAAATCATCCCGCAACAATGGACTTACGATGATAATTATGTGCTCAAGTCTTTCCAAGGATTTCATGAATACAATATATATAATAGGCTGCTGTATATTCCTTCCTTGAGTGATAAGAAAATTCTCTCGCCCATCGGTGAAGGTGCGTTGCTGAGTTATGCCTACGATTTAGAGTGCGTCGACGATTCGTCTGGAGTCAAATGCTACACGATTTCATTCAAAGGGCTTTTCCCGGGAGAGCCACTGCTAAAAGGTAAAATGGTGATCCGTTCCTCCGACTGGGCTGTTATGTCCGTGTCCTATGGAATGCCGAAAGGATCTATGAAATTTTTCAGCGACTTGGAGGTTTCTACAATCTTCCAGATCAATGAGTCAGCGCTTGCTCAACCGGTTAAGATGGACGTGCTCTACATTGTAGAGGAAGGTCTCAATCGTTACTACGGATCTGTTAATCGATTGAGTGAGCCTTGGGCAGCTGACAGCAGCGAATTTGAATTTACTGAGGAGATACGGAAATATGATACAAGTGCGTTCGATCGTGATTCTTCATTTTGGAAATCAAAACGGATAAATGATTTTGATTCCCTCGAAGTTTCCTATATCAAAGTTTGCGACAGCTTACAAACGCTCTACGCAAGCGATGAATATTATGCCGAAGCGGACTCTGCCTATAATGCGTTACGCTGGATGGATTTTCTCCTTTACGGAATTGGGTACCGAAATCGTGAAAAGGATTACTCTTTTTATGTCAATCCGCTGACCATGCAAGTTAACCCGTTCGGTATTGGCGGTTATCGCCATCGTATCGGTGGTTCTTACAAGAAAGAATTCGAAAATGCCTACACGATGGAAATCGAAGGGGAGGCTGATTATGGCTTTCGAAATAATGATTTACGCGGAAGAGGAGGGGTTGGACTCACCTATGTGCCACTGAAGTTTGTTCGAACGTTTGTTCGATTCGGGGACTACTACGACATGGTGAATAATTACGCTTCGTTGGGATCGATTTTCAGTCGAAGCAATTATGTGCGCACGCAAACATGGAGTATCGCTCAACGCATAGAAATAGTCAATGGTTTGTTTGCTGAGTTAACCTTCGATTATTCGGATCAGAAACCTATAGTTAACCTGCTATCGGATCGTTGGTCGCAGCAGGTTTTTGGCGATGTTAACACGCCCCTTGACTTTCAGCGCTACATTAAATCTGAATTTAAACTTGAAGTGAAATACCGGCATAAGCAAAAATTTATCATCAAGAAGGGACGTAAAATCCTTCTCGGCTCGGTATATCCGGATCTGAAATTGGTGTATCGAAAAGGTGTTCCCGGTTTGCTCAATAGTGAAGTCGATTTTGATTACGTGGAAGTCGGGTTGAAGCACTTTAAAACAGTTGGTCGCTTGGGTGATATGGACTGGTCGGTGTTGGCGGGGTCCTTTATCAATAAGAGAAATCTGCGACTTTTAGAACACCGATACTTCCGTGGATCTGATGTTTTCTTTTTCTCTGATCCACTCAATTCTTTTCAACTACTGGGGCCAACGCTATCCACGTCAAACGCATTTTTCCGTGCCAATTATTTCCATCACTTCAATGGAATCCTGCTGAACAAAATTCCGTTGTTGCATCGATTGAAAATAACCGAGGCTGCTGGTGTTGCGATGCTATCTATCCCTTCGGAAGATTTTCATCATGCTGAGTTTTATGTAGGAGTTGAGCGGGTAGTGCGAATAAAAAAGGAACTCTTCCGATTTGGTATCTATGCGTCAACGGCAGATAGCAATTGGGAGAAGGCCAAGTTTGATTTTAAGATTGGAGTGAATTTCTATAATTCGTTTACCAAGAAGTGGCAGTATTGACGGTGATAGTGAAATAGTGAAGTAGTGAAATGGTGAAGTAGTGAAATAGTGAAGTAGAACTAACGGTTATTCACTCCTTCACCCTTTTACCATTCATCCTTTCAATTCAAAATCGCGGAAATCGAAACCGGGCGAAACCTGACAGCCAACCAAACAAAATTCGCTTCCTGCCCCTGGTCGCGCACCAAACCAACGACCTGCTTTAACAACGTGCTGTAGAAAGCATCCTGAATCTAAGTCTTTACCCAAACGGGTGATTATCTCATTTCCGGTTTCATCAAACTCCATGATTTCCAGAATACCTCCATCGTGATGATACCAGAGCTCGTCACTTTTAATTCGATGCAATGCTGATATTTCTCCGGCTTGCAGTAAAAAGAAAATGGAAGTGCACATGCTTCGCGGACCATCAAATCCTGCGACATTTATTTCCAATGGGCTTCGATATACCTCCGCGTAATGTCCTCCTTCCGGGTGTGGCTGGAGTCGCAGGTGTTCTTTGTAATAAGTTGCGGTCGGCATGAGTTTCTATATTTTTTCGTCTTGCTTGGCGAGTTCCTGCAAAATCGTATTGACATCGCCCTCGGTTTCGCGAAGCGTCTTTTTGCATAGTTGGATGAGCTCAGATGCTCGTTTTACTTTTTGTGAAAGTACATCGACAGTGGTTTCTCCTTTTTCGATTTCAGCTACAATTTCTTGCAACTCGTCAAATGCTTCTGTATAGGTCATAATTGAATAGTGAATTAGGGTTGAGTTGTTTTTACTTCGCTTTCGAAACTACCGCTGGCCAAAATAGTTCTAACGTTATCACCGATTTTCAATTGTGAAGAATCGCGAACAGGTAAGCCGTTTGCATAGCTAATGCTATAGCCTTTAAGCAAAATGTTTTGCGGATCTGTTAGCGCTACTATACGCTCCAAATGATGCAGATTATTGTTCGCCTGCGAAAGTTGATGAGAAGCGGAGAGAGCCAGCTGCCGCTGTGATAGCTCCAATCGTTCTTGCGCTGATTCTAATCGATGACTCGCGGCAGATGGAATGCGGCGGGTAAGTGTTTTCAATTGCAGAATATGGTCTGCCAGGAAACGGTTGCTTGCTCTATTCAACTCGGTTGTTGAATGATGTAGTTGCTGACGATGATTCAGCAGAATACCCGACGTCGCTTGATGGATGATGCGACTATGTAAGTTCAGCTCTCGATTATTTACTTGCAGCATTTCTTGTGAACGAGCAATAATTGTGCGTTGCGATTCCAAAATAACGATTTCGAATTTTTCGAATTGATCTAGTATTTGCTGAGCGACTTTCGTCGGGGTTATCCCATTGTAATAAGAGACCATTTCGCAAACCGTTTCATTTGTTGAGTGACCTATCCCTGTGTATACGGGAATAGGGAAATTTGAAATTGCTCGGGCTAAATCGTAGTGATTGAAACAGCTCAGACCTACATCACCACCGCCTCCGCGAATAATAACAACAGCATCGAAATGATGATATACGCTACGAACACGACTCAATGCAGTAAGCAGAGATTCAACGGCTTTGTCACCTTGCAACAACGCTGGAAAAAGCATGCGAAGAATGCTGAAGCGATCACGCTGGGCATCAATAATCTCCTGGAAATCGGCGAAGCCTTTACTGCTTTCTACAGAGATTATGGCGATTCGTTTAGGTAATAAGGCATGTTGTTTCGCCTTGTTCAACTCGAATAGTCCTTCGCGTTTCAATCGTTCAATGGCTGCCTTTTTTTCTGCTTCAATATCACCTAGCGTATAACTTATGTCAATGTCATGAATGCGCAGTGAAAGTCCGTATTGCGGCGAATAAATGACCGATACCTCGCACAATACTTTGATCCCGTCTTTAAGTGGCTCTTTAATTTGTTCCAAAAACAAGCGGTTAACACGCTCATAGTCGCTCTTCCACAAAATGGACTTGAATTCGGCTACTGTCTTTCCATTTTCTTTTTGCAGCAGCTCAGGATAACAATGCCCTGACTGAGAATAGTGATTGAGCTTATTCATCTCGGCTTTTACCCAATACGTGCGATTGAAATGAGTGGAAAACATGCGCCCTATGCTTTCTGCCAAATCGAGTAGAGTATAGGTTTTTCTTCCGGCGATGATTTCAGACATTCTTCAAAGGTGCAAAGCCTCTTACAAGAGATTTCAAATGTTGAAAAAAATGATGGCTTGTGAATTTACTTTTGCTCCATGAATTACGCCCGTATTGCTTGCTTTTCCTTGGCTTTATCAGTCATCCTGGGTTCAACCGGAGCTCACGCCATGAAACCACATGTAACTGCCGAAGCTTTGAACTCTTGGGACACCGCCGTGAAGTATCAGGTATATCAGAGTTTAGGATTGCTGCTGCTGGCAATCGCCGGTAGATTGAACGTGGTTAAAAAGCGAATTCACCCATGGTCAATGCATCTGATTGCGATGGGGATGTTTTGTTTCTGTGCCTCCCTTTATTTGCGTTCGAGCTCACCGTTGACAGGAATTGACTTCGCCTGGCTGGGTCCGGTAGCACCCATTGGAGGCCTTATGTTTATTGCGGGTTGGTTGCTTGCTGCAGTCTCATTTACCGGGGCAGACAAGGGAGGGCTGAACTAAGTATTTAATGTTGAAAGCTCAGAACCTTCTCTAACTCAGGTGTGAGCGTCGGCAAGTGTTGGCGTTCAATCATAAAACTATTCAGCTCTGCGAACTCGCCAAATACATAGTGTTTAAGTGCCGCCTCACGCAAATATCCCTTCCCTGTGCTTCCTCCTGTGCCCGAGCGTGTGCCAATCATGCGGTGAACCATGTTCATATGCCTCCAACGCCAAGTAGCCAGCAATTCGTCTACTTCCAAGCATAGGTTTATAATTCGAAACGGGTTTTGCAGCAATGGGTAATCACGATAAAGTAAAATGAATAGTGCTGCTCTTCGAGCTCGATCGGAGAGGGCTCCTTCGTTTGTATGAACACTAAGGAATAGCTCGTCGAATCGAGTTATATTCTGTTTTTCTCCTTCACTCAATGATTCGCTATAGGTTTCGCGATAGTGTTGCCAAAACGCTTGGTCGTTGCCATTTTCCCAAAGACGTTCTTCCTCAAAAAAGGGCATACGCTCAAGCCAGTTGTTCAGCAGTTCCAGCAGCGTTGCTTGAGATGAAAGTGCTTGAATTTTTGCTTTGTCGTCCGGACGCAATTGACTCGTGTAATAATCCTGTCCATGACGATGCTCCATTTTTAAACCGAGCTTGGCTTCCAGAATTTTGAATTGTATGCTCTGAAAGCCACTCGCCGGGCGAAGCAAATCGCGGAAGTCAAGAAAATCGAGTGGAGTCATGGTTTCCAAAATATCGACCTTGTGAACAAGCACACGCAATATTTCCACTACGCGGAATAAACGGCGTGAAACCATCATCAGCTCAGGTGAATTGTCATTAATGGAGGGTTTGGACATAATGGAATGCACCGAATCCACTTCAAACATGATTTGCTTGAACCATAACTCATAGGATTGATGAATGATGATAAAAAGCATTTCATCGTGAGCGTGTCGATTGACTTTGTCGCTTTCGAGTTCTTGGGCACCGAGTATTTTATCTAATTGAAGGTAGTCGCTATAGTACATGTTGCAAGTATTCTTAAGGCTCGCAAGATAAGAACGATGAGCAGCTTGTTACAGATTCTAATTTGTACTTTCGTGGGAATGTCGCACCCTGAATCGATAGTCTTCTTTGACGGTGTTTGTAATTTCTGCAATAGCACCGTGAATTGGCTTATCGCCAGAAATATCAGAGGTAATTTGAAGTTTTCTTCGCTTCAAGGTGAAACAGCGAAGCAGCTCTTGCCGGAAGCTCTGGTGAGTGATCTTTCATCGATTGTTTACTTTCGAAACGGGAAGTTTTTTATTAAATCAACTGCGGCACTCCTGATTTTTCGCGATATGGCTTGGTATGGCTTTTTGGGTCTGCCGTTTTTTATTGTTCCTTCTTTTTTACGGGATGCCCTTTATAATTGGATTGCACGAAATCGTTATCATTGGTTTGGTAAGCGCGAAGCATGTCGTATTCCAACCCCGGAAGAACGAAGCAGATTTATGGAATAAAATAGAAAGCCCGCCTACCGAGAGGTAAGCGGGCTCACTACTTTGACCAATAGTATTGGTCTCCACCCTAGTCTTTAGTTAACCAACATTTTCTTTTCAATTCGTTTGCTATTGTTTTGCAGACTAACTACATAAAATCCGCTACTCAGGGTTGTATCGAAGTTGATGTCGATAATTCCCGAAGTGCCTGCATATATGTTTTTTACCACCACCGTCTTTCCTGCAGCATCGCGAATGGTTAGATACAGATTCTCGTTAAGATTGGAAGCATCCAACCATTGGATATGAATCGCGTTGCCATTGTTAGGGTTTGGATAGAGATTGAACGCAAACTCATTCACCTCATTTTCATTTACTGGCAATTCCATGGCAACCATAAATGTGCAGGTTGTGCTCCACTCAGTGAAAACTCCATCTCCGTAAGCACATCGAACGCTTACTTCATAGGTTTCTCCTGCAGTTAATTGCATAGCACTTACAATATCTAAGCTCGGAGCTGCTGTAAAGGCAGTCCAGTCATAGTTGCTTCCAATGATGTGCCACTCGTAGTTTAAAACGCCTTCGAGCGCAATTGCTTCAATGCTAGTACCCCATGATGTAATGGTCGTTCCGCAGTCTGCTTCGACAATACCGGTTGTAGGTAAGTTCAAGTTTTCAGTGGTCACTGAGCAGTAGTCACCAAATGGTCCCCAGCTTCCGTTTACTCGTGCCTTAATACCGATTACATAGGTTGTGTTGTAATCGAGGTTCGGAACATTGGCCATGTTGAAGTACACATCATTGGTGAATTCATCAACAAGAATAGTTCCTGTTGGAGTTGATACACGCCACATATACTGGTCAGCGCCTTCCACCGGATCGCATGCTAATGTGCCATTCATGCCGAAATCAGAACTGTTGCAGTATTGTTGTGTGAGCTGAGTAGGAGGGATAGTCTCTTCGCAGTCATAGGCAATTACTGCGCTGGCAGAGATGGTGCATCCGTTCGCATCACTTACGGTTACCTGGTATGAACCTGCTGCAGCATTTTCTAATTGTGTGCCGGTGCTTCCATTACTCCAGAGTATAGCATAGGTAGGTATACCACCGTCGATGATAATTTCCGCGCTGCCGTCATTGCCTGCACAAGTCTCCGCACCGGTAATAAGCACATTACCAACAAGCATTGTAGGTTGCTCGATTACTGTAAAGGCTTGTGCAGCGCAGCCATTTGCATCTACTATGTTCAAGGTCAAATTACCTGCTGCCAGTTCTTCTACCATTTCGTCATCGTTTCCATTGCTCCAACCATATTGGTATGGCGCAGAACCGCCCGTTACAATGGCTATTGCTGTCCCGTTATTTTGTCCGTTACATGTTACGTCGTTAGCATCAATAGTTACCGCGAGTGCAGCAGGCTCATTGATGATTGCTACAGCAGATCCACCACAGCCGTTTCCATCGGTAACAGCCAGATTGTATTGTCCTGCTAATAGATTATTCAATGAAGCTGTTACTTCGCCGCTGCTCCATTCAAAGGTGTAATTCTGATCACCACCATTGACGATAGCTGAAATACTGCCATCGCCGGCACCAAAGCAGCTAATGTGTTCTACCTGAACGAATACAGTCAAGTTTGCACTTTGGGTTATCTGAAAGTCTTGTTCAGCGGAGCATCCATTATTGTCAATTACATTCACTGAGTAGCTGCCGGCACTAAGAGTTTCATTCTCATAACCGTTTACACCATTGCTCCAGTTAACGATGTATGGACCGGTTCCTCCTGATGGTGATACGATAGCAGAACCATTTGGATCATCACAAGCAATATCGAAATCAGCGAGGTTTATTTCCAATGCTGAAGGTTGATCAATAGTAAAGTTTGCGCTCGAAGTACAACCGGCAAGATCGGTAACTGTCGCTACATAATTTCCTGCCTGAAGGTTGTTCAATTGGCTCCCTGTGCTTCCATTATTCCAAGTGATGTTCAAGGTGCCTGAACCTCCGGATGCAGATACTGCGATTCCACCGTCATTGGATCCGAAGCATTGCACATCTGTTACGTTTCCGCTGATGATAAGCGCTGAAGGACTTCCAACTGTAAAGCTCTGAGAAGCGGCACAACCCTGAGCATCCGTGGCTGTTACAGTGTATACACCTGCAGCAACGTTGTTAAGACCGGCACCCACGGCACCTGTGTTCCAGGTGAATGTCTTGTTTCCTGTTCCGCCGGCTGCAGTAACCTGAATATTTCCATTCACGTCTCCAAAGCATGTAACTGAGTTAACTTCACCATTGATAATAATACTCTGAGGTGCAGTAATTGTATATGTTGCAGTGGCACTGCATCCATTAGCATCTGTGGCTGTTACGGTATAAACACCGGCTGAAAGATTAGTAACCGCACTTCCTGTTGCACCATTACTCCATGTGAAAGTCTTATTTCCGGTTCCACCATTGGCAGATACTGAAATAGAACCATTGTTTTCACCTGCACAGTCAATGTTAGTTGCGTTACCAGTTATGGACAATGCTGATGGAGATGTTACGGTGTAGCTTGAAGAAGCAGTGCAACCCGCAGCATCTGTAACAGTCACGCTGTAAGCGCCTGCTGAAATGTTAGTAAGGTTGGCTGTTGTTGCTCCGTTATTCCATTGGTATGTTTTGTTGCCGGTACCACCACTAACAGTAAGTGAGATGCTTCCGTTTGCGGATCCCGCGCAGCTAACGTTTTGAACTGTTCCGGTCACATTCATACCGGAAGGGTTTGTAAGTGCGGTGCTCGCAGTACCTGTGCAGCCTTGTGCACTGGTAACTGTAACAGAATAGTTACCTGCAGCAAGGTTAGTGAGATTAGCAGTTGCTGCGCCATTACTCCAGCTATAGGTAAATGGACCGGTTCCTGAAACTGAGCTTGTGATGCTGCCATTGGCCTGAGCTCCGCAGCCGGGATTTGTAGCGCTAAGCGTTACGATTGGATCAGCTTGTACGGTCACACAATTGGCGCAAACGTATGTGTCGCTACCAAAAGAATTTGTTACAGTGAGTGTTATATCATAAGTGCCTGCCGCAGCATAGCTAATGTTTTGTGGATTCTGTTGGGTTGATGTTGCCGGCGAACCACCTTCGAAGCTCCAGCTATAGCTAGTTGGAGATTGTGTACTGGTGCTGGTGTAATCATTTTGCACAGTGCGGCAAATGGTATTGTCTTGAATTGTGAATGACGCAACAGGGGCTTCTCCTTGTGGGGTTGTGCCCTCTATGCAGAAATCATTAATTGACTGGTCACCCCAGTTACCTGCGCCTTGTGCCAATACAGATCCATCAGCTGCGGTTAGAATAAAACTTCCGTTTGTAAAACCTTGACCATCACCGTAAACATCGTTCATGGTAAGCGTGTAACATCCTTCCGACAAACAAACCGGCGTCACATTGTGCAATCCTTGTTGGCCATTAACATATGGACCACCAGACATCAGGATGGCGTTGTTCGCGTCGCTGATTGTCCAGCTAGTCTCAGTTCCATAATAATCCAGAACCACGTCCAGCTCAGCAGCTGATCCGGCTGTTACAGCAAAAGTACCTGTCGATTGATTGTTAGCTGCGTTTTCATCTGTCGCACCATTTGGTGAACTGGTCCAGGCATAGAAAGTATGCGAACCGGCTGCAGGATTGATAGATGGCAATGACACAGTGGTTGATGCTCCGGGAGCAAGTGTTCCGCTCCAATTGTAGTTTGATGTTCCGACTCCGTTAATGTTGTATTGAATTACAGCAGATGTCAATGTGTTTCCACCAAAATTCGCAAGCGTTACTTGTGGAACGATGCCACCGGCACAATTAGTTCCGGTTGGATTGATAACAGCTGTAATGCCTATGTCATTTTGATAAACAGGCATACACCCCATAGATGTCATAATGCTTGTTCGCTGGGTTTCCAGCGTTGTACGCATGCGCAACTTTTGACCTTCAGAGAACATGTCTTGACATGTTTGTGAAGTGTAGTCCATGTAATTCTCTACCTGCTGAGTGCCGCTGCAAGCAGGACTGCTGCAACTGCCGGCCTGAATAGTAGGAGGAGTATCGCAAACACGGTCACCTTGAGTAACGCAGTTTGTCTCACCTGAGCAGGAGCTGGTTGAATTAAATGTGTGATACAATCCCAAATAATGTCCCACCTCGTGCGTCAAGGTGCGGTTCATATTGGTATACGACTTCAAATTGCCAACTGTACCGAATGCATTATATAAAAGTACGATACCGTCAATAGGACTATTTACCGGGAAGTAGGCATATCCCTGTATACCGCTTCCGCCGTCGTTATTTTCAATTTCATTCACCACCCAAATATTCATGTAGGATGCACGCGGCCAGGTGGAAAGTGCCTTTACACTTTCTTCCACCGCTCCTGTTCCGGAAGACGCTTCAATACCCATTGTAGAATAGTTAGCTACCGAGCTTCCATTAACACGAACAATTCCATTGGTTGGTTGACCACTTGGATTTCTTGCAGCGAGGCAAAACTCAATGCGAACGTCAACACCGGCACCGTATCCGTTTGTACCGGCCATATGACGAAAGTCCTCATTGAGGGCTTCGATTGCTGAGAATACTTGTTCATTGGTGATATTCGTTCCGGAGCCGTAAGACTCACCGTTGTGAATCACATGCACTACTACCGGAATAGTATAAACCTCATCAGTACGTTGTGATGGATGTAAATTTCGGTTTTGACCGAGAACATGCTCCATATAGAAGAAGCTTCGGCTAAACTCGATGTCGTGATTCATAAGTGAGTCGTTGAGCATGTCGGATGGACATGTCGCTGAGTTTTGTGAAACCCCCGGTATTGCGGCCAGGAGCATCATTAGAAATAGGGCAGTTAGGTTTTTCATCGCTCTTTGTTCTTAATTGGACTTTCTTTAAAACATCTCTTTCTACCCTAATCCCACTGATTTAGTTACGTTTAGTTGGATTTATTTCGATTGAAAACCATTAAGTTTCGACGAAATGATTAAAAGAAGCGTTTTCTCAAAAAGACACCTCGTAGCCAACGTCTCAATTTTTGAACACCTTAGCTATCTAGTTGTTTCTTAATCAACTTTGTGAATTCTATGGGTAAGTCGAGCAAGAAAAATCAGGTCGTTGTAGATAGTCAATTGAATTTCAGAGACTTTGTGCTTATTAAGGGGGCTCGAATGCATAACTTGAAAAACGTCAATGTGGCTATTCCACGTTCGAAATTCACGGTTATTACGGGCTTAAGTGGTTCAGGAAAGTCTTCACTGGCATTCGATACCTTATTCGCTGAGGGTCAACGTCGTTATGTTGAGAGTTTAAGTAGCTATGCGCGCCAGTTTTTGGGCAGGCTCGACAAGCCTGATGTAGATTCCATTATCGGTATCAGTCCGGCCGTGGCGATTGAACAAAAAGTTACCAGTCGCTCTTCCCGATCCACGGTGGGGACGAGCACTGAAATCTATGACTATCTCAAACTGCTGTTCGCCAGAATAGGTAAAACCATTTCTCCAGTGAGCGGTAAGGAAGTAAAAAGGAATACAGCCCTCGACGTGGTTGATTGGGTTGTTGCTCAGCCAGAAGGAGCCCGCTTTTATATTATGGCTCCCATAGAGCATCAATCCAATTGGTCGAAACGGCTCGAAATGTTCGCTCAGCAAGGCTTTTCAAGGGTGTATGCCGATGGTGAGGTCGCACTCATTGATGATTGCCTTGAAAAGCCCCGAAAGTGGAAAAGGTTATCATTGGTGCTCGATCGACTTACTGTGAGTACGGATGACGAAACCATTACGCGCATCTCGGACAGCACGGAAAGCGCATTCTTTGAAGGTCGCGGTGTGTGTGAAGTTCTAATGGCCGAAAGCGGGAATCTCCATCTTTTTAGCAGCCGTTTTGAGGCCGATGGTATTTCATTCGAAGAGCCCACCGTAAATCTTTTCGCGTTTAATAATCCGGTAGGCGCCTGCAAGCGCTGCGAGGGTTTTGGAAGCATCATTGGTATTGATGAGAATCTCGTTATGCCCAATCGAAAGTTGAGTGTTTATCAAGACGGAGTTGCTTGCTGGCGAGGGGAGACTATGGGCGAGTGGAAGGACCAATTGATTTACCATGCTTCTAAATTTAATTTTCCTATACACAAACCGATACATGAGCTAAGTGCCGAACAAATGGAATTGCTTTGGACCGGTAACAAGTATTTCCGCGGACTAAATTCCTTTTTTGCACATCTTGAATCAGAGTCCTACAAAATCCAATATCGTGTTATGTTAAGCCGCTACCGCGGTAAAACACCTTGCCCTGATTGTAAGGGTACACGTTTGCGAAAAGATGCCAATTATGTGAAGCTAGCCGGCAGAAGCATCTCTGATTTGGTAAATATGCCTATTGGTGATTGCTATGATTTCTTTCGGAGTTTAAAACTGAATGACCACGATCAAAAGGTTGCCAAGCGGTTACTCATGGAGATTACAAATCGCTTGAGTTATTTAAACGAGGTTGGTTTGGAGTACTTAACCCTCAACCGCTTGTCCAATACCCTAAGTGGTGGCGAATCACAGCGTATCAATTTGGCGACAAGTCTGGGAAGTGCTCTTGTTGGATCGCTCTACATTCTGGATGAGCCCAGTATCGGATTGCATTCACGCGATACACATCGATTAATCGGCGTGTTGCAAAATTTAAAGAAACAAGGCAATACAGTCATTGTGGTTGAGCACGACGAAGAGATTATGAAGGCTTCGGACCATCTCATCGACATGGGGCCGGAAGCGGGAGTTCAAGGTGGTCAGGTTGTTTTTGAGGGCTCCATTGCAGAGTTGCTTGAAAACGGTGATACTCTCACAGCAGATTATCTGCGAGGCTCGAAAAGAATTGCCAGAAATAAATTGAAAAAAATAGGCAAAGACAAAATTGTTTTACAAGGGGCACGGGAACACACGCTGAAAAACATAGATGTCTCTTTCCCCCTGCGCTGCTTAACCGTGGTAAGTGGTGTGAGCGGAAGTGGGAAGTCGACACTCATTAAGAATATTCTTTACCCCGCAATGCAAAAGGAGCTCGGTGGTTTTCCTTCGGTAAGTGTTGGTGAATATGACTCCATTTCAGGCGATGTTAAGACCGTTCAGGCTGTGGAGTTTGTGGATCAAAATCCAATCGGAAAATCATCTCGATCAAACCCGGTTACCTATATAAAGGCTTATGACGAGATTCGTTCTTTGTACTGCCAGCAGCCATTGGCGAAACAGCGTGGATACAAGCCGGCTCATTTCAGTTTTAATGTGGAAGGTGGGCGCTGTGAGGCTTGCGAAGGCGAAGGAAAGCAAACGATATCCATGCAATTCATGGCCGATATTCAACTCGTTTGTGATGCATGCAAGGGCAAGCGTTTTAAAGATGAAGTAATCGAAATTCAGTACAACGGGAAGTCTATCTCGGATGTTCTCAATATGACCGTTGATGAAGCAGTGATCTTTTTTGAAACTGAAAATGCAAAAACAGTCAATAAAAATATAGTGGAACGGTTGCGGCCCTTACAACAAGTTGGGCTGGGCTATATTGGTTTAGGCCAAAGCTCGTCATCTCTTTCCGGGGGTGAGGCGCAGCGTGTGAAATTGGCATCATTCCTTTCGAAGGGTTCGAATGCGCAGCATACACTGTTCATTTTCGATGAGCCAACCACCGGGCTGCATTTCCATGACGTAAAGAAGCTGATTGATTCCTTTCAGGCACTGTTGAATAATGGTCATAGCATTATAGCTATTGAGCATAATCTGGATGTTTTGCGATGCTCCGATTGGTTAATTGATATGGGACCCGAAGGCGGCCTGGGGGGAGGACAAGTAGTATACGCAGGGCCGGTAGATGGTATTCCGGCTAGCACACACACGGGACGATTTCTGCATTCCTCATCTAATTAACGAACTGAATAGCCGTCGGTCAGACAAAGCAGAAAAGCTACAATAGCCGCCTCTTCTGATTCCGTCATATGAAGGCTGCCGGTAATTTGGTGTGCCACATTTTCTTGTACTTCCGGTGTGTATTTATTTTCGCTGTCGCGAGTGTTTATGAAGTGAACTACCTCTTGAAGAGTAGTGAAGTATCCGTTGTGAAAGTATGGCCCCGTGTATTGTACATTGCGAAGGGTGGGCACACGAAATTTCCCATTTTCTTTATCATCTTCTACAACCTTTCCCAAGCCTAAGTCGATTGCCGAAAATCCCTGAGGGTTTATGGCACTTGAAGTTTTATAAAAGGGGTTGTCTTCATTACGCGGTACACCCAGGTTATAATATCCGAAATTGGTGAAAAGGATTCGACCTGTTGGCGCATGCGGTGTCATACTGTGACAGTGAATACATCTTCCTTTACCCTGAAAAAGTTCTAAACCCAACTGTTCCTGTTCAGTCAACGTGGCCTGGCCGGAGAGGAAGAAATCATACTTCGATGTGAATTCATGAAACAGCTCGCTCCTCTCAAAAGCGGAAAGTGCATCGCATAGATTGTGATAAGCTTCCTCGGCGTGCTTCATTTTTCCATACACCTTTTTATAAAGCGAATAGTATGGCGCATTGAGCACTTCATTTATAAGCATAGCAGTATCTGCATTATTCATCTCAGCCGCATTGAAGAATGGTCCGGAGAGTTGATGCTCCAATGAGTTGCTCCTCCCGTCCCAGAATAATCCTCCGTGGTAAACACCACTGCTGTCGCGCTCGAGTGGGGGAATGAACCCCACGTAGGTCAGGGATTGTGCATTACGATTTACAAAAGCACCATCCATCATTCCTTCAGAAACAATGGCGTGGTTGGGATCGGAGAATGCTGTCTTCGGCGCGTGGCATACAGTGCATGATTGTCCGTTGGGATGGCTGAGAGCCTTATCAAAGAAGAGCTGACGACCAAGTTCAACTTTCAGAGCGTTCTTCTTGTCGGATGCTGGCTTGGTATGAAATGTCAACGAGCATAGCGATACACACAGTATAATTAATCCAAGTATGCGAGACCTCAAATGCGACATGTGGCAAAAGTAATCGTTCGAAAAATGTCTCACGAGATGATTCGTTTTTTTCTACCTTCGATTCATGTGCTACACCATACAACAACTCGAGGAGAGGATTTTGAAGCAAGGGCAGCGCAAACACTCAACACCTTTCGAAATTGATGAGGCGCTGCGCATCTTTCGCGAACAAATCAAAGGTAAGCCGCTTTTTGCTATCAACGGTTTTGATCATCCTTCCATTCCCATTCTGATAAATCAACACGGCTTGCATTGGCAAGAAATGCACTGGGGGCTTATTCCCTTGTGGTGCAAAGATTGGAACGCTGCACTTGAGTTGAGCAATATGACGCTCAATGCGCGCGCAGAAACGGTTTTTGAAAAACCGGCTTTCAAACATGCGGCGTCTACACGACGCGGAATTTTACCGGTTACGGGCTTCTATGAATACAAGCACGTAAAGGGAAAGAAGTTTCCTTATTTCATCGACTGGAAAGACGAGGATGTGCATTGGCTGGCTTGTGTGTGCGATGAATGGAAGGATCAGGAAAGGGGAGAAGTAGTTCTCACATTTTCGATTGTTACTACAAAGGGTAATACACTAATGGCCGATATCCATAATAATCCAGAACTTGACGAACCGCGCATGCCCGTTGTATTGTATGGCGATGACATGCTGCGATGGATGAACGCAAGCACACCGTTGGAGGAATTGAAGCAAATGCTAAAACCGTGCAGTGCCGATGAAATGAAAGCGCATACAGTTAAACCACTGCGTGGAAAGTTTTCGCCGGGAAATGATGCTGAGGCGTATAAACATCATGCATATGCAGAGCTTTACGAGCCTCCAACTTTGTTTTAGCGAGTTAAAATTACCGATCCGTTGAGCTCTTTTTTCACGCCTGTGGATTGCGATACTACGATTGCGATCCAATTATAGGGGCCATTGGGAGCGAAATGCTCACCACCGCGAATATTTCCGGTCCATGGAGTCGCTGGATCCCTAGTTTCGAAAATCAACTCGCCGTAACGATTGAATAATTGCAACTGGAATCGGGTTGCATCTATATCTGCACCTTCGAAGAAAAGAACATCATTCAAGCCGTCGTTGTTGGGAGTAAATGCTGTAGGAACGTAAAATTGAAGTAAGTCGTCAATAGTGATAAGGCTGGGGGTTATCACATCCGTGCAATTATGAATGTCGGTTACCTCAAGATTGACAAAGTAATTTCCACCATACCCGCTAGGGAATTCAAAAACCGGGTTTGCGGCAGCTGATCCACCTAGCGGCTCGCCGCTTAAAGTTGAAAATGTCCAGAGGTAATTCGTAATTGGATACCCTTCGGTCATATCCGAAAAAGTGATTTCAGTATTTAAGATGTCAGTGGGTTGCGGGTTAGCGATAAAGCCGGCAATAGGAGGTGCGAAGCTCGACAACTCAATTGGCTGTAATGCAAAGTATGTGCAGCCTGCAGCATTCGTAAGCGATAATTCAACTTGGTAGTTACCTGGATTTTCGAAAAGAACGCTAATATTATTTTGATTGAGTATAGTATTACCATCCGAAATACTCCAGGTGCTTGATGCAAATGTTGAGGGATCGCTGTCAATTTGTAAATTGAATCCATTCGGCCAGCATCCTTGCGTAGTATCGGTAGAAAATAGCACCTCAACAGGAGGCAGTACATCTGCAGTAAAGCATGCATTGGCTGTGTACGTGCAACCGTCAATAACAGTGAGACAAACCTGCCCCGACTGTGCTGGAGCATAGGAGGCGTTAGCTGAAGAGCCAACAGCAACTCCATCGTAAGTCCATGAATACTGATAAGGAGATTGTCCGTAGAGTAATTCGTATAAGTCTAAACTTACGCTTCCTCCATCGCATATGATGGTATCGTTGGGAGTCGTAATTTCTATTGGCTCAATAATGTTGATGGTCAGCTCAGCTGTATCACAACCTGCCGGTATATAGTGATAGAATACCCCTCCTAAGTCTGCAGCCGGATCAAATATGCCATCAGCCAGCGGGTTCTCTAAAATATCCATCCATTCACCTAGTGCATAAGGAGTACCATCCAAACTGTCGCGCATTTCAAATGGTGCTGCGGTCATACAAACATTGATAACGGCATCATCGCCAGCGTCCTGATTTTGATTCAGAAATACGGTCACATCATCGCTGCTGGCACAATCGGGATGTCCTACCGGAAAGCCCGTCACTGTAAATGTTGTTTGTCCATCCAGATTTGCAATTGTAGGAGCTTGGAGTGATGGGTTGTCGAGAGGTGCGGTGGGTGTCCATGACCATTCGTAACCATCGGGCGCCCATTGCGCAATGTCGCCGGGAGGCGCAGGTTGTATCGAATATATCCAGTTCGTGAAGGTCCCGCCGTTACAAGAAACGCTTCCGTCCGATGTGAAATTGATAGTGATACATCCACTGGGGGCGGACCACGACATGCCGGAAGCATCGCCATTTGACCATGTAGCAATTAGCGGCGATGCTGTAGTAGGGCCATCATAGAAACTGATATCCTCAAAGAATCCTTCCATCTGACCACTCATAAATGAGAATGCAATGGAGGTCCCATCCCCGGGATTGTCGGTGCAATACGTCCAGGTTTGATTGTCATTTTCCCCGTAACAATAAGTCAAGTCCTCAACACAATCAGAGCATTGCGGGGAAGGATATCCTTCATACCAACCCTGAAGAACGAGCTCATCACAACCAACACCAAAGTCAGCTGGCGCAGTAACATCTATGGCATCGAATACCGTTATGGTAAAGGATGTGTCGTTTTCGCAGCCGAAGTCATCAACTACAGTGTATTCGTATGTGTATTCACCTGGACTAGTTGGTGTAACCGTAATTTCATCCAGGTTGTTATCATTAATTGTTGCGAAAGGCGCATTGCTCCAATACGATGTGGCAGGTCCCGGTAAAATTTCAGGAGTGTATTCCACAACCTCCGGATAAAGCGACGGGTCTAGATTCAGACCAAATCCGACCAATTGACCGTCATCAGCGGCCCAGTTGTCTACTACGGTCAGTGTCCATATTCCATTCGTTGGACATTCGATAAGGCCATCCAGCGGGGCCACAGGCTCATAATCGCCTTCAGGTAAAGTTCCGCCAAAACCGCTGTTGTTCACCCATTCAACCCAGGTTTCGGTTGCGGTGGGAGTGAAGCAGTATTCCCAAGCTTCACCCTGTGTCGCGGGGTCATCACAGTTGATGTTATCGGCTTGAACAGGCACACCTATTTGAGTACCTCCGCCTCCTTGCTGATGGAGCATTACCTGCTGCCCATTGGGACACGTGACGTATATAACGAGGTCACCCATAAAGCTATGCTCCATTTCAAGGCAAATGCTTTCAATATCGTCTATGCTTTCAATGTTTGTACCCGCAAGAAAACCCATTTGAAAGATCTCAATATTTTGAGAGATACCCAGTAAGGTATCGGGCAGGCATCCATTCTCAATTTCGACATTGCCTATGAAACCATTCCACGTTACTTCATACAATTCGGGCGTCGCTTCAAACGTAAGTTCTTCACCGATACAAAGTGTTTCATCTTCCTGGAATCCGATGAAGTCTGGAATGGTTGCAACAAGGATGTCAAGTGATATGAAATTCGAGTTGATGCAATTGTTGTCGGGGTTATCGTCATTGACAAACAGCTGAACAAGGAAATTACCCGGCTGTGTGAAGGAGTGTTCAACCTGCGCACCGGGCGTGGTAACGGTTTCCTGAGAGCCGTCCATGAAATCCCAGGTATAACTTTCTAGATTAAATCCGGTCTGCGCGAATGATCCTTGCTCTTGGAACGTAACAGGCTCGCCCACACAAATACGAATGCTATCGGGTGTTATGCCACCAACAATGAATCCACCTGCTTGGGGAGTGGCACAAGGTGTATTGCAAGACGCCGAAGCGGTGAAACTTCCCGTACCTGAATCATTCGATACAAACTGAAACGTGAGACACCCGGTTGTGTTTTGAGGAGTAGCTTGAATTACGACACCTTGAAGTCCGGTGCCGCCATAATTACCCAATGAGTTAGCACCTGTATTTGGACCATCGAAAACATACATTTGGTCCGAATTGTTGGGATTACCGGGAGCTGTATCGACTGTGCTCAAGGCAAACAGATTGAATGTTACTGTCACCTGATCACCCGGGTTGTCGGAACAAATAGTGAAAGTTATATTCTCGTTGTCGCTGTAGCCTGGCCCACCTTGACCACCTGAATCGATAATGAACTCATTGCAGGTGCTGAAAGTCTGGTTGTTAATACTAGCATCAACCGTTAGCTGGGCAATTACATGAGTACTACAAAACAACACGGCACATAAAGCCATGCTTTTCAGAAATTTCGAACGAGTTTTCATCTTCAGGGACGGGTAAAATTAAGCTACGCAAATGTAGCTTAAATCCTACTATTACAGGACTAAACCCTTTGCTTTTCAGCAGAGTAATCACAAGGGAGATGTGAATAGCAGGCTAGCGGGTAACCAGTATGGAACCGCTCACCTCTTTCTTTACACCGGTTGATTTGGATACGATTGTCGCAATCCAGCTGTATACACCGTTCGGGGCGTAATGCGCTCCTTCGCGTACTTCACCTGTCCAAGCATTGGAAGGATTGCTTGATTCGAATACGACATCACCATACCGATTGAAGATTTGAAATATGAACCGATCAGCATCAATGTCAGCACCTTCAAATTTTAAAACATCATTCAATCCATCATTATTCGGAGTAAAGGCTGTGGGAATGTAGAATTGAAGAATGTCATCCACAAGCACTGTACCTGTTGGCACTACATCGGTGCACCCGTTGATATCGGTAACCTGCAGATTTACAAGATATGTTCCGCCATAATCGTTGGGGAATGTAAATACCGGGTTGGCCGCTCCTGAACCGCCCAATGGCTCTCCGGTTAATGTGGTAAAGGTCCACAAATAATCGGTGATAGGATAGCCTGAGGTTTCGTCGTTGAACTCTATTTCGGTGTCGAAAATATCCGTTGGCTGAGGTCCAAAGCTGTAGTTTGCTGCAGGAGGAGCATAGCTTGTCAATAGGTTTTCATAGGTTATTGAATAAGAGCACCCCGAGATATTGGTCAGTATCAGCTCAACATCATAAGATCCGGGAAATTCGAATGCCACACTCACATCATTTTGATTGAGAAACTGCGAGCCATCACTCAAGACCCAACGTGATTGTGCAAACTCTGATGGATCATTCAAAATGGTAAGTTCAAATCCGCCAGGCCAGCAACCTTCGGTGGTATCTGCAGAAAAATCAGGTGATATCACCGGTAACACTTCAACGTCGAAGCAATTGCTAACAACGAAATTGCAAGCATCGACAACCGACAAGCACGCTTGACCATTTTCCATGGGTGTAAATTCAAAATCTTCTTGATTGCTTAATGCTACTCCATTGTATGTCCATTGATATTGGAAAGGAGGGAGGCCTTCCAATATGGTGTACAAATTAAGACCAGCAGTGCCTCCGCTACAGAGGGTTGTATCGTCGGCAGTAGATATTACGGTTGGCAACGGCATGCTGATGGAAACTGTTGCAAAGTTTTGGCACTCGGCGTTGACTGCAATTACATAGTCGTAATCACCCGGGACATCCGATAGCGGGTCAAAGATGTCATCCGCTTGCTCCACGAGTGGCAGCCCGCCTCCGGGATTATAATACCAAGTTCCTCCTGTTGCAGGGTTTCCTCCAAGTTCAGGGAATAAACTGAATGGAGAAGCAGTTGGGCAAATTTCAATATCGGCATCTGTTCCGGGATCTCCAAGAGGATCAACACCGACAACGACTTGATCAGAAGAAGAGCAACCGGGATAACCCAATGGATAGCCGGTGAGAGTAAATGTTGTTGTTTGATTTAGATCAAGAACAGTGGGGTCTGAAACGTTAGCAAAGTCTAACGGATTATCAGGCGTCCAGCTCCAAATAAACGAGGCAGCAGCGGCGCTTCCGGCACTTACAGAGTAGAGAAATTCCTGAGCGCCACCATCGACACAGTTTCCAACCCCATCCCATTCAGAGATGTAAAACGTTAGGCAACCGGAGGGATCGGTAGATGTCCAGCTCAACCCGGTTAAATCACCGTTATACATTCCAATTTGAGGTGACGGCCATGTATTAGGCCCATTGAATACGAATAGATTGTCGTTGACTGCTGCCGATCCTTCCAGAAATGTTATAGATATGAATCCCTCTCCCGGATTGTCCGGACAATACGTCTGCTGATAAAAATCGAATACGTCGTAGCAATAGGAGTAAACACCACATGAGGCACATGCAACTACCGGGTCATTCTCAAGTCCACCATTGAGCTCAACCGTTCCGCAAGCAATAAGTTGATCATCCCCTGCTGTTACGGTTGGTGCTTGTTCAACTGTTACCTGAATAGTTGTATCGAATTCGCACCCGAAGCTATTGACAACATAGTAAGTAAAGTCAAATGTGCCGGTTGCTTCAGGTATAATCTCAATCAAGTCTCCGTCATTTGATATGCTATTAATCCATTGAATACCATTGTCGGTGCCGGTCATCACCCAATACGATGAATCGGGTCCGGCGCCGATTGTTGGGGTGAAGGTGGTCACGCCCGGATATAACTCCGGATTAAATCCAATACCCCAAGAGAAAATATATCCATTGTCGATAGCCAGATTGTCCGTTACAGAAAATGTCCATTGTCCGTTCAGAGGGCAACCTTCTAATGCACACAGGTCTTCTTGCGATTCATAAATGCCGGGAGCAAGTGCCTGACCAACCCAGGGGGTTGTAACACTGATGGTATTGGTTGTTGAATTCTCACCCCATGTGCCATTGGTTGCTTCCGGCGTCCAGGCATAATTCCAACCTACTCCGGGGTCTGTTCCGGCATCATCAAGGGCTTGTCCCAAAAATGTACCGCCACCTCCATTGGTGCCCCAAGTTACCAGGTTGACCACCGTTCCGTCAGGGCATGTGATGTAGAGTCCAAGATCGCCCATGTAACTGTGTTCCATGTTCACGAAGATGCTATCCAAATCATCGCAACTTTCCAATACGGCACCGGCTTCAAAAAAATCGAAATTAAGTGCTGTGGAATACGAAAATCCGGCACCATCGGCAAGGTAGGTTTCACCTGCAACTACTTGCGGGGGCAAGGCAGTCCAAGTCGTACCATTAGCACTTCCTCCAATATTGGTGTTATCATCCAAAAATGAATTTTCACCTATTTGTACAACTCCGAAAACGGTATCTCCCAAACAAGTCAGTATATCAACCATACCTGTATAGGTCGGCGATGTGCTGACCAGAATTTGGAGGGGCTCAACATTTAAACTTTGACAACCTACCGCATCATCACCAAGGTTATTGTCTTCCACGGTAAGTGTGACAATGTACTCTCCCGGTTCGGTAAAAGAATGGGTCACGCTGCTGGGGCCTGCATTATCGATAATAGTTCCGTCATCGAGATTCCAGATATAACGTGCCAGGTTGAATCCGGTTTGTGCAAAAGAACCGTTGTCGCCAAACGTTACACTTTCTCCCAGACAAACATTCACGGTTTGGATAGAAGGATCCACCGGTGCAGGGCTCATAATTTCAGATTGTGCAATGGGGTTGGCACAAGGTGTTGTGCATTGAATAGCTGCCTCAAACCCCGGAGAACCGGCATTAGCCGCGCCATTTGCGGAGAAAACAAGAGTCAGACAACCGGAAGTATTGTTGACGGTTCCGGTAACCTGTAAACCCTGTATCGAATTGCCGGTATAGTCACCCAACGACGGCGCTGCGGTGCTGTTACCGTCGAAAATGCTGAGATAATCGCTGTTAGCACCATTTGGGCTGGTTTGCAAAGCAAATGCATTGAAAGTAAGTTGAACTACGTCACCGGGTGTATCGGGGCACAGCACCAGTGTATAATCTGTGTCGGTATATGGGCCTCCGAATCCGTCATCAAACAAATTAAATCCATCCGAAACTGTCACATTGCCATCGGGCATGCAGACAAAGCCGGGCGTACCGCATTGAGAAAGAGCTAGCTGCGAAAAAAAGAAAGTGATTATAATAAGTAAACAGTGCTTCATAAGTGGATTTGGCCTGAAAGCCAAAGTTAAGACACTCTTTCAGAGAAAAAGTTGCACAATCCATGAGAAAATTGATGGATATTCTTAATATAGAACAAAAATGTGGCCCTCGAAAAGATGCCCGATTCCTCGCTCTGTATCGCGGGCAAGGACTCTATAGTTGTATTGGCCACTAGGAACTCGCACACCTTTGGAATAGGTTCCGGCATCCCAAGCATCGTTATGACTGTCAGAACTGAAAACGATGGTCCCCCAAACATCATAAATCTCTACTTGAATATGAAAAGCGTCGACCCCCAAGCCTTCGATTTGCCAGGTATCATTAATCCCATCTCCGTCCGGAGTTATGGCATTAGGGAGATAGAGCTCGATTGCCTGAACTACCTCAATGTTTTTTGATGCTTCGTCGCTACATCCGAAGGCGTTCACTGCGGTTAATTCAAGAGAATAACTATTTTCAATTCGTTGCGGGAATTCAATGCGGGGTTCGAACTCGAACAGGGCTGAAGCTCCGTCATATTGCCAGATGAAATGGTCTGCTCCGATGCTCGTATTTTCCAATGACAGAGAAGTTTCGGGCAGATAAAGCCGTTGTTCATTTACTTCAAATGAGGCGCGCGGCGTCGGGAATACGCGGATTCCAATGTCTAATGTATCATGCCAAATGCAACCATAATTATCGGTAATGTGCAACGCAGGTTCAAAATTA
>Ga0315903_10002199_pt1 | contig 29101 bp, 36 predicted proteins | sample LakEriMetagenome_7_FD_203524 | JGI IMG/M metagenome (GOLD analysis project Ga0315903, IMG submission 203524) | Freshwater fungal communities from buoy surface, Lake Erie, Ohio, United States - Buoy 2 MA119 | ecosystem: Environmental > Aquatic > Freshwater > Lake | place: USA: Lake Erie, Ohio... | reverse complement strand
ATGATGTTATTACTACTGATGGCGTTGAGTCAGAACAAGCAGGTATTGACTTTCTAACAGGATTACACGGTCATACATTATGGAAGCAAACTTCTTACAATGGAAACTTTCGCAAAAACTATGCAGGCATTAGTTATACCTATGATGTAGGGCTTGATGCTTTTATTCCACCAAAACCGTTTCAATCTTGGGTATTAAACGAAGAAATTTGCGGTTGGGAACCACCTATTGCATACCCATCAGATGGAAAAGTTTATTCTTGGTTTGAGCCAAATCAACAATGGATTGAAATTACAGGACCTGCTGCATAATAACTTCCTGTTTAAACAATTACAGCAACTAACAGTAAAGGAAGTGTTTAAATGGCAATAACAAGCCGTGCGCCCCACATTACCGAACGCCCACAGATTGACCTGTCGGGTTCCGTATCTCAATACTATGAAATTACAGGTAATGCTTTTGATGTTGCTATTGCTGGCTTGCCTTTTATTCTTGGCGTAACTGACTCTACACCTTACCGCCGACAGACCGCAGAGTTTCGTACTCAGCGTGTGGACCAAGAGCGTGACCCCGGCGAGCAATCACTTGCTGGTTCAGGTTACTGGATTAGGTCACAATCATCCTTACACCTAGGTCAAGGCATTAACTATCAGGAACCACTTGAAGGCGACCCTGACCAAACTAAGTTCCGTTACAAGACTGGTGAAGGTGTTGACCCTTGGACTACTGGACAAATTAAACTTCTAAAAAGAACTGTCCTTCAAGAGTCAACAACTGCTAAGTCATTTGTTTTTTCTACAACCATTAACGGTTCAGACTTTCTTATTCAAGTTAATGAGTCATCATCAGATACTGTTCGTATTTTAAGAATTTCTACAACAGGTACTGAAACAACTATTGCTAATAACACAGCAATTACTGAAAACATTTTGGCTGCTTGTATGGGTGGTAATGACCTTATGGTTGTTACACCTACAAAAATTTTCCGTTATTCTTTTGATGATACTAGCCCAGCGCTGCATCAAGATTATGCTATTAACTCAGTTAATGCTGCTGCTGGTAAAGTTGCAATTAACTATGTTAAAAGCCGTTTTATTATTGCATACTCTGATACTAATGGTGCAACTCAGGCTTATTCAATTACCAAAAATACTGGTTCATCAATTAACTTTAGCACTTTAACTGCTATCAATGGTTCAACAACACTACCTTCGGGTTTTACTTTTACTGCTGTAACTGAGTCATCTAATGCTATCTATGTTGGTGGTTTTTCAGGTGATGAAGGCTCTGCATTTAAGATTACAGTAGATAGCACAGGTGCTTTATCAACTATGGTTCGTGTAATTCTCCTACCAAAGAGCGAACAGTTAACTCAGATGTATGGCTATCTTGGTTCCTATGTATTGCTTGGAACAAGCCGTGGTGTTCGTGTTGCTGTTGTTGATGCTGATGGCAATGTTACTTATGGTCCACTTGTATTTGAAGCAACTGGTAGTGTTTATGCATTTACTGCTCGCAACTCATTTGTTTGGGCTGGTGTAAACGCAGGTATCGGTGGACAGTCAGGTTTGTATCGTATCAATCTTGGTGCGCCATTGGCTAACAACGGTTATGCCTACGCAACAGACTTGGTTGCAACTAGCGTAACTGGACACATCCACTCTATTGCAACATTTAATAATGGTCGCAAAGCATTTACCGTTGAAGGCTCAGGTCTTTGGGTTGAACATGCTACTGAACTTGTTGAGTCAGGAACATTTACTACTGGACTAATTCGTTTTGATACATTGGAAAACAAAGCGTGGAAGCGACTTCGTTTGCGTACACCTGATACTTTACAAGGGGACATCCAAATTGCGAGAGTTACAGAAACTGCTGCTGATGCGCTCACTACTGTTGCACAAGGCACAACAGAACAATACGACTATGACCTTGCGGTTGTATTCCCGGATGTTTCGCCGGATGCTTCTTTCCGTTTCACCCTTTATCGCAACACTTCTGATGCCACTACTGGCGCTGTTATTTATGGCTATTCTGCTAAAGCGCTTCCTACTCCTACTCGCGCTCGCGTTATTCAAATTCCTTTATTCTGTTTTGATAGAGAAACCGATAAACTTGGTAACCTATTGGGTTACGAAGGTTATGCGAGAACGCGACTAAGTGCGTTAGAAGCGGTTGAAGGCGTTGGCGAAACCGTTATCATCCAAGATTTCACCGCAGGCGGAGAGCCTATTGAAGCGGTGATAGAGCAGATAACTTTTATTCGCTCAACTCCACCTAACCGTAACTTCTCAGGCTTTGGCGGTATTGTCCAAGTCGTTGCGAGAACTGTCGTATAAAAGGAAAAAGAAAATCAAATGACTCCTGCAAACTGGGCTGCACTAGCCGTATCCGTAATGACCATTATCGCTGGTTTAACCGCTGGTATTAGGTTCTTAGTAAAACATTATTTAAGTGAACTTAAACCAAATGGGGGCAGTTCGGTTGCTGACCGTTTAAACAGAGTGGAAAGACGGGTTGACGAAATCTACTCACTCTTACTTGAAAGAAAATAATGAATAAACTAGCAAAGAAAGCAACACCAGCAGCGCTTGCAGTATTGCGCCAAGCAACTGCTATTGCACCAAAGCGTAAGAAGTTATCTGATGGATTACTTCCTTCTGCTGCACACCTAAAGCAAAGTCCTGACTCTGACCACAATACTGGTTATGCAGTTGACTTAACACATGACCCTGATAAGGGAATTGATTGTGCAATTATTTTTCAAGAACTAAAGAAAGACAGTCGTGTGAAATACCTAATCTTTAACAAAAAGATTTGGTCAAAGGCAAGAGCAAAAGAAGGTGACCGCAAGTACACAGGCTCAAACCCACACACGAAACACTTGCACATCTCCATCAATGATGGATGCGGTGATGATGTTCGCCCATGGTTCCCATGGATGGCAGCACCTAAGTTAGTAAATCAAATAAAGGCAGCCCTTGCGGTTGTCCCCCAAAAGAAAGTGGTATCAAATGAACCAAAAGTTAGTAGCAGTACTAGGCAGTTATGTGCGTGCAGCGGTTGCTGCTGCTCTCGCCCTGTATCTAGCAGGAGAAACTAATCTAAAGACATTGGCACTAGCAGCACTAACAGGTGCAGCAGGTCCACTACTTAAAGCACTTGACTCATCAGACCCAGCCTACGGCAGAGGCGCTGAATAATTTAATCGTTTAAACACAAGAAAGCCCCGCTTTCACTTCGTACACTTCCCCTATGTACGCGGTGATTGCGGGGCTTTTTTTGTTTTTTAAGTTGTCCGATTATCAGTTGAGTAAAAACCGCTAGCGTTAAACTTAACTGACGGGACTGACCATACCCTACTCATCTGCTGCCCGCAACAGTTGGGTGCGCTGATGTCGTTATGTATGGAGATTTCTGTTTCGTATTGGATGCCACATTGTTCACATTTAAATTCATAAATCGCCACTTTTTGGTTCCTTATCGGCGGGAGTAGGGGCTGTTAATTTTGTGCCACAACTTGCACACTCAGCATCAGTAAACCATACTGCTATGTCGTAATCTATAAAAATACATTTAACATTTAATACTTCACATCCACAAATGCAACTATGGCTTGGCTCGCCACGCAAGTCGCCGAAGGATTTACCATAGTCAGGCTTCCACTCGCCAACTGGCGTTGGCTCAGTCACACTTATCCTTACGCTGCACGAACAGCAGTCTAATTACATTTCTGTAATTTTGCTTGTTTAGACACGGCGTGTCGCTGGAATAGGGGAGAGATTGCACCTGTATCCTAGCGGGGAAATCAACTACACATAGAAAGGACTGGATAATTGACCCTAGAAATTAAGACGGGTAAATCCTATGTTAGCCATAGTGGTATTTCAACTTGGCTAAACTGCGGATGGCAATTCTATCTATCCCGAATACAAAAAGTTCCTGAGAACCCATCCTACTGGTTAGTAGGTGGTTCGTCTGTGCATGAAGCAACAGAAGTGTTTGATGTTACAGGCACAGAGAACTTTAATTCCACCATTGCTTTTAACGAAGCATGGAAACGCAACTATGAAAGAAGCGACAACGGCATGCCGTTCCGTGCTGGTGGTCGCTCTAGCAAGGCGTATCCAAATGGTGAGGATGCAACTTGGTGGTTAACCGAAGGACCTAAAATGGTTGACCGCTGGGTACAGTTCCGCAATGACTCAGGCTACCAACTGTTTAAACTACCTGATGGTCGCCCTGCCATTGAAGTTGAGATGAACCAAGATGTTAATGGAGTGCCAGTTAAGGCAGTTCTTGACCGCTTGTTTGTTACTCCCAACGGGGAACTAATTGTTGTGGACATCAAGACAGGAAGCAGAGAACCAGCAAGCAAAACTCAAATGGGTATCTACGCAATCATGGTAGAAAAAACATTTGGTGTTCGCCCTGTTGGTGGTGCTTACTGGATGTCCCGCACAGGTGAACTGACGGACACGGTAAACCTAGATAATTTCACAGAAGCACGCCTAGGCTCATGGGTTAAAAACTTTGAGAAGGCAGTAATGAACGACATCTACATCCCAGCACCCGGATTTATGTGCGGGACATGCGGTGTAAACGCTGCATGCTATGTTGTTAACGGCAAGGACTCACACAAATACCCCGAAATAACAGAAGGAGAAGCAAGTGATGAGTAATGAAGCACCATACCAAGTGAACCTAAAGACACCAAAAGGCTCACTACTCAATCTCAGAGCATGGGATGAGCAACAGTTAGACACAATCCTTGATGGGTTGGAAGTGCGTATGCAACGCATCTTGCAACTAGAGGAAACGATTGATGAGTTGCATAAACTCAGCAGCAACCCTGCTGCACAAGCAATTCAAACACTACAAAATGCTGGATTAAATCCAGTACCAGTAGCACCAGCACAACCTATTGGAAATCAATGGGGCGCTGGTACACAAGGTGCAGCAGCACAAGCACCAGCCCCAGCAGGCTCGCCTGTTTGCGACCACGGATTGCCAATGCGATTTGTAGCAGCAGGTATCAGCAAGGCTGGCAAGCCATACAAGGCGTTCTACGCATGTCCTAATGCCCGTGAAAGTGCGTGCAATAAGAAGGTCGCTGCGTAACAATGAGATTACTTAGCCGTGCCATAAAGACTGCTTCACAAGGTGGGGCAACCATCCCAACCGTTTGGCAATCTTTAGCATCACAACAGATAATGTTTAGACACGGCGAAGTATCAATGATTGCTGGTCCGCCGGGGGCAGGTAAAAGTACTTTGGCTTTATCGTTAGCCGTGCAAGCACAAGTACCTACCCTGTACATCTCGGCGGACACGCACTCACACACAATGTCCCTTCGTATGCTTGCAATGCTTACGGGTAAACCACAAGGTGAAGTTGAACCTTTGATGGAACATGATAGGGATTGGGCAGCACAGATGTTAAAACCTGCTGACCATGTGATGTGGGAGTTTGATAGCGCACCAAGTTTTAAAGACATTGAGGACTCTGTTCTTGCTGCCCGTGAAAGACTTGGTGATGATGTTCGTTTAATCGTGCTTGATAACGCCGTTGATGTAACGCTTGAAGGTCAAGATGAGTGGGGCGGTTTGCGTACATTGATGCGTGAACTTAAATGGTGGGCTAGGGAAACTGGCGCTGCCGTTGTTGTTTGCCACCACACCAGCGAAGGTGTCCAAGGTAATCCTTGTCCACCACGCCATGCACTACATGGGAAGGTCGCTCAGACTCCGAGTTTAATACTTACAGTACACAGCCAACAGGGTGTAATGGGTGTATGTGCAGTTAAAAATCGTTATGGTCCTGCTGATGCTACGGGTGGTACACCTATTTGGTTGTCCTATGACCCAGCAAGTATGCAGATTTTAGACCTTCAACAGCATCAAGTACAGATTGGACAGCCACAACTTTTATGAGTGAGGAAAGTTTAAACGATAAGTTTGCGCCTAAGATAAAAGTTTCACAAGAGTTGTTAAGGCAGATGATTGATAACGCACCTATCTCAGATGAGATGCGTAACAAGATAGTAGAACAACTGCCAATGATTGCTGAGAACTTAGATGATGCAACTCGTAGGATTTACGACCCACAAAAGATTTGGTTTGAGTCTATTCAGTATGCAGATTATGTTGACCAGTTAGCAGAACACCTAAGGGATGCAGTAATGGATGACCATGGTGACGACTGCAAAATGGAGATAGCCGTTGGATTGCACACCATGTCGGGTATTTGGAAAGCCATGGCTGAAAATGCTATGACCATACTAGACGACATGAAAATTAAATCAGAGATGTACGACTTTGATGAAGTCATTATCGGGATAAAGGAAAAAGATGCATAGTAAAAATGAAACACTATCTATTGGTTGGTGCGATAATGGCATGTCTGACGGTAAGTTTACCGAAGGACTTGTGTACACAATTATTATGGGACAAGACCCAAAGAACATACAGATACATAATGCTATCCGTGTTCAAGGCAATCAGATTGGTAGGCAACGACAAAGTTTATTTGACCTATGGGCTGACTCGGTAAAGACTGATTGGTTATTGTGGGTTGACTCAGACATTGTACTAACCCAAGATGTATTAAAAAAGTTATGGGATACAGCAGATAAGTTAACACGCCCAGTTGTTACTGGTGTTTATTTTATTTCTAAAGAAAATGAACAGGCATTGATGATGCCTATGCCATGTATCTTTAATGAAACAGATAATGAGTTTACTATTAACTACATACACCCATTGCCTGAAAATCAAATCATTAAGGTTGACTGTGCGGGTATGGGTTTAGCCTTAATGCACAAAAGCGTTGTTCCTAAACTGCGTGAAGTCTGCCCTGATTATTCTTTATTTGCAGAGAAGGAAGGTTTAAACAATCAGTTTGTAAGTGAGGACATTGTGTTCTTTAGATACTTAAAGAAGGCAGGTGTCCCTGTTCACGCTCATACTGGCGCTCGCGTTAAACACATGAAGCGTTTTAGTTTGGATGAGAACTATTACAAGTTGTATTGGGGTTCCGTTTACGAAGCCGAAGCAAGAAAGGCAAAGGAAAATGAACAACCAAGCGAACAAGCGTAGGGGTGCAGCCTTTGAAATAGAACTGGCTGATTGGTTTATGACTCAGGGTTTAAACGCACAGCGCCTACCCCGTGCTGGTAGAAACGACATAGGGGATGTGTTCCTTCCTACGGCAAATGACTTCTATGTTGTTGAAGCCAAAGCACCTAGAAGGGATGGTCGTATTGACCTGAGTGGGTGGCTACGAGAAGCCTATGTGGAAGCCGAGAACTATCGGATTGCCAAGAAGTTGGCGATAGCACCTAATCCATTGGTCATAATCAAGGCTGCCAACAAGGGTATTGGTGATGCTTATGTCGTACAAAAGTTGAGTGATGCCCTTGCAAAACTCTGATAAGAAGCACGACATTGTTACTGTACTGGAACATTACGGGTTTGAAATACCTGTCCGACATGGGTGGATTACCGTGCGTTGCGCCTTCCATGGTGATAGAGTTAAGTCAGCGCGTTTAAACATAGACAATGGTGGGTTCAGATGCTTCGGCTGCGAGATGGCTGGGGATGTGTATTCAATCATAATGAAAAAAGAAGGAGTTGGATTTCGTGAGGCTATCAAAATCGCAGAGAGAATTACTGGAATTAGCGAGTCAGAAGTACGCGGAAAACCTAGAACAAGTGATGCCTTACCTGAGTCAGAGAGGTATCACCGAACAGACGGCGCGTATGTTCCGCCTAGGCTTCGTAAGCGAGCCTGAGATTGGTCATGAACCATACCGCGACAAGTTATCAATTCCTTATCTAACTCCAACAGGAGTTGTGGACATCCGCTTCCGTAGTTTAAACGGTGACGGACCGAAGTATCTATCAAGACCGGGGGCAAGTACACACATCTATAACATTGCTGCTCTATTCCAAGAGAGTGAGTTGCTTGTTGTATGTGAAGGTGAGATAGACACAATCATTGCTACACAAGCAGGCTTTAGTGCTGTCGGACTTCCGGGTGCTAATAACTGGAAACCATTTTATGGCAGAGTGCTAGCAGATTGGTCAAAGATTTTGTTATTTTGTGATGGCGACAATGCTGGTCGTGAGATGGCAAAGAACTTATCCCGTGAACTAGACAATGTATTTCCCGTATTCATGCCTGAGGGGTGTGATGTTAATGATGTGTTCTTAAACGAGGGCGCAGACGGGCTACGAAAACGAGCAGGAGTTTAAACACATGATTAAAAAAGTCGTGGTACTGAGTGACTATCAAGTACCTTATCAAGATAGAAAGGCAGTCGCTCTACTCCACGATTTCATTTGGGATTACAAACCCAATGAACTATGGATAGTTGGCGATTGGATTGACCAGCCTGAACCTAGCCGTTGGTCAAGGGGTAATGCAGGCGAATACGCAAGAACATTACAGGCTTCCGTTAATGAAGCAACAGATTTACTTGCTGACCTACGCCACATCATGGGTCGCAGACCTATTCATTTTAAGACTGGCAACCACGACATAAGAGTTGAGAAGTATGTGTCGCAGTATGCGCCCGCACTACGCAGCCTTAGTAGTTTAACGCTAGAGGAAATGCTTGACCTTGACCGTTTAAACATTACATTGCACCGCAAGCCCGTAGAACTAGCACCGAACTGGTTGCTTGCTCATGGTGACGAAGGTGCTATGAGTCGTATTGCGGGCGGAACCGCAATGAATTTGGCAAAACGCTTTGGCAAGAGTGTCGTCTGTGGACACACGCACCGTTTGGGTTTGCAAGCGTTTACAACATCAGTAAATGGAAAAGTGACGGAACAGTTGTATGGATTTGAGGTGGGAAACATGATGCGTTTAAACGCTGCCCACTATGTGGGTGGGTCTGCTAACTGGCAGCAAGGATTTGGTTTGTTAACAATCAAAGACCGTCAAGTATTCCCTACTCCTGTGTATCTACACAAGGGTCAATTCATAGTAAACAACAAGCATTATGCCTGAGTTTTTGGAACCTATCCGTCAGGTGGGCGGTGACGGCAGACGGGAAACTGCTGCCGTTCACGCTTTATCTAGGCTCTATCCGAACTGGCGTTTCTACCCCACGCCTAGGTTTTACTTCACCGACTTTCATTTAACTTGGTTGCACGACAACGGTAGAGAGAACTACTTAGGCGACATAGAGATTAAGTGGCTGTCCATAGATAGCAGTATCCCAGCAATCTTTCCGTTTAATAAGTTGCAGCAGATGTTGATTAGCCCACCGTATTTAGATAACCCCGATACCTTTCACCGTATTTGTTTTAGATTTACTGATGGAACTTTACTGATACCAGTCAAAGAACTGGCTGGGTTGATGCCTGAGTTTAATGTTCGCCACGATACCAATGAGCGTGACCTTGTGGTGCGAGTTAATGCTATGATGTTTAAACGCTACTGGTTAGATGTAGTCATAAAGGAGTAAGAGTGGAGTTAAAGGATGTTGAGAAGTCCCCGCTTTGGGATACTGTTTACAAACTAGCGAGGACTGCATCTCGGTACTCAGCCAAGATAAACAAGAACGCTGTTTCTATTGACGACATTTTTCAGCATCTAATCCTGTGGTCATTAGAGCATTGGCACAAGATTGATGAGTGGAACGAGCAAGAGTCCTTGCCGTTTAAACTACGCCGCACCTTTGCTAATGAAGCGCAGAAGTTCGTGACGAAAGAGCGTGCCTATAAGTCCCGTGTATCTACCAATGATTTCTTTTACTATACCCCCGCTATCCTGCATGAATTACTACGAGATGTATGGGATTACGAAGGCTGGCTAGATGCGCCTGATTTGAGTAGCGAGTTCGTAAGTAAGAGTGGCAAACCAAGCGAAGGTAATAACCGCATGGCTTTGCTATCTGATGTAGCCAATGGATTACATGGTTTAAACGAGCAAGACAAGAACCTTCTCCGGCAACGATACGCCAATGGTGGCATGGACTTTGATGTGTTAGCCGTTGTGTATGAGATGAGTGAGGAAGCATTACGCAAGAGAGTTCATAGGGCTATCAAGAAACTTCAAGATAGACTGGGTGGAGAGCCACCGATTTGGACAAACCGTAGGAGAGTTGTTAAGTCTAATGCTCAGGCAAGAGCAGAAACGGAATAAGACATGGGCAAGCCAGTAGTTAAAAGTACAGGTAGAAACAATGACCGTAAGAACGGTAAGGCTTGGAAAAAAAATCCTAAGGTTCAAAAGAAAACAGGCAAGACAGTTGGTGGGTACAGCCCAGCAAAACTTGCTATCAGGGCGGAGAAAAGAAAGTGAAAGACTTTGGGAGAACATCCATCAATGTTGGTTTAAACAGGTGGTATGCTTTTGGTTTAGGCTTTGATTACTACCCAGTTGTTGAGATGATAGAGGATACCAATGATGCTTTAGTACTTGCCCGTGCTTTGCATTTAGATTTTCTTTTCTTTTTTATTCAGATAACAGTCTATCCGAAAGTGAGATGGTATGAGTAAGGAAATAAAAGTTGGTAAGTTATGGTTAAGTTTTGGTTTTTCATACAGGCGATTTGCGCTTGGCTTTTGTATTGATAGATACCACATTGATTTAGATTTATTCTTTGTATGGGTAGGTGTTGAGTTTTGATTATCGGACTATCGGGCTATGCCCAATCAGGTAAAGATACAGTTGCAGAACTATTGTGTTTAAACTATGGGTTCAAACGCATAGCATTTGCTGATGCAATCCGTGAAGGTGTGGTTCGTCTTAACCCTATGCTTGATGACGGTATCCGTGTGGCAGATTTAGTTGAGGATTATGGTTGGGATGTAGCCAAGGGAAACACAGAAGTACGCAGACTATTACAAGTATTTGGTACAGAAGTTGGGCGCTCGCTACTGGGCAGTAATGTATGGACAGATGTTGCGTTTAAACAGATAGATGCTGAACCCAACCAGCGTTGGGTCATCCCTGATGTTCGCTTTGAAAATGAAGCAGAGGAAATCTTAAATCGTAATGGTGATGTATGGCGTATCAATCGTCATAACCACGCACCAGTTAATCATCACACATCAGAGCATGCAATGGATAGGTATGTGTTTAAACATGTTATCTATAATGATGGAACTCTTGATGATTTAAGTGATGAAGTATTTATGCTTGCTAAAAAACTAGGGCTATAAAAGAAACAACACCCGCTGGGACTGGAACCATTGGGTGTTATTCAGGGTAAAACTTATCAGATTAGATGCTTGCTTGCAAGTGATGGGTCAGCAACTCCAATCCTTTGAGCGTGTCGTATCCGCCTTCTATCGTAAGGGCTAGTGCCTGCCCAAATCCCTTCTCGTTCATGGCACAATGCCCACTCTAAACATAAGGCTTTGACCGGACAATCGCCACACATCCGTTTAAACAGCGCTCGCTGGTCTGCCGTAAGTTCGTGGTTTTCGGGATAAAACAATTCAGTATCTATACCTACACAATTACCCTTCGCAAACTCAGTTGAGTTATACGAAAGGTAATAGTATGTAAGGTCTGCCAGTTCTTTTTTTGATAGGACTCTGTGATGTTGTGGTTTAAACGACATTAGTACCACCGCTTGGCAAGGTAGTGTGCGTATGCTTTGCACGGGGAACCTGCGTAGCGGTGGTCAATGTAGGCAAGCCCTGCTTGGACTTGGATAAACCCGTCAGATGTCTTTTCGTATCCGACATTTTTCCATGTGGCTGGCATGAATTGTGCTATGCCGTATGCGCCACTTGATTTGTTATGTGCTGCGCTGCGCCAATTACTTTCGGCAGTCCATAACGCCCACAAACACGACCATTGTTCTACTTGATTGCGTTGCATAAGTAGATTGATGGCATGTAGTTGGTAATCGTTAGTGTGATAAGCAACCAATCCCACCGTTGGCTGCGGTGGGTTGGCTGATGAGATGGCTTTACTTGGTGCTGCTTGGTAGCCAACGAGTAAGCCCAATACAAACGCTGTTGCTGCCACCGTTTTAACTCCACGGGTAGTCAGGTTGCTGCGTTTAAACTTACGCTTTCTCATTTGTCGGCTTGGCTTCTGTGTTTCTTTGAGTTGCGGTTGATACTGATACGGCTTTTCGTGTTTCATGCTGCCTTCTCCCACTCATGTAGTTCTTTCGGTGTCCAAAAGTTTTCTACTGTTTCAAGCCAATGCTGGCTGATGTCGGTGTCGTATCCTTCACCATCATCTGTGCCAACAATAATCATGTTGCCTTTGATGTTGTCCCAATAGGTGATGTTGCCAGCCAATAGGCACAACAAGGTTGCGTTGTTGTTGAAGTCAAGGTCGTGCAGTTTACCTTCTTCATTTATGTATGCAGTTGCGTTAGGCAAACGCATGATTTCAATAAGTCCGCCCACACTTTCCTGCATTTTTTCTAGTGAGTCAAATACCCTGCGTGCGTATGTTCCGTCAGGATAAAGGACAACACCCTTGGTTGCTGGATGATTAGCCATGTTTAAACACTTCCTTTCGTAGTCATCTTTGACCATTTGCTTTCAATGGCTGAGTTGATTTCTGTCCGTATTGCTTGCGCTTCGGCTGCAACCGTAGTGATTGCATTATCTTGTGGATGAAAGTATGCAAGGTTGCTTACCTTACTTAGTACTCCATCTAGTTTTCTTGCGGTGTCGTACCAAATTAGTACGCCATTTTCAAACACTTGCACGGTCATAACTACTCCAGTTCCATAGCGTTTAAACGGTCATGCTCATCTAGCATGTCCTGTATGTGTTCTACTCTCCGACCTTCGCCTTTGTCTATACACAAGGCATCCAGTTGGATTGCGAGATTGTATTTCCCATCATCACCTTCATCTAACTTGTATGTTGGAACCCACTCAGGTTCAAGGTTGTACTCGGCATGGTTCTCGTCTTTAAACCACCATAACTTGTACCCTTCACGCTCATCCCATAGGAGATGGACATAGTATTCATCCCCTTGGTATGTGAAAGTGATGTCCTTTGTCCACACTCGGTCAATGTGTAGATGTTTTTTAACTTTGATGGCAGCCATGTTTAAACACCTACCTTTGCTTGGTCAAGCATAGCCAGCATTTCTTTGTATGCTTCTGCTTTGTTCTTGTGATAACTGACTGTGCCTTGCTTCCATGTTCTGCCTGCTTGTTCCATGCGTAGGTGGTAAGCAATCTTTGCTATGACTTGGTTTCTAATTTCCAGCATGATTAACTCACCGCCTGTACTGTCTGCACTCGCATTTGCTGCCCACAAAAACGCACTTGCCACTCAATGGCTAGCGCCTTTGCTTGCTTCAAACTTTCTGCATAGAAAGTCTGTGGTTCCCACTCTTTCTTTGTTGCCTTGTTGTAAAGCACAAGCAGATAGGGTTTCTTGTTGTCGCCCTGTTTCCACATGGCTTCCACTTGTTCGTCTGTGTACATTAGGCGCTCGCTTCCTGTACTTGTGTCCAATAGGATTTGTCCCAATCCCATGACTCATGCACTTCATCATAATCGCCACTTTCAAACATGGCTTCTGCTTTTTTAATTGCTTCGGCTTCGCTTGATGCTTCAATCATCTTGCTTGTTTCAGCCCAAACGGTTGCCTTTCTTTGCACTCTGTACTGTGCCATTTGTCCAGCCTTTCTGTTAGGTGTGTTGGTGATTACGCTGGTTAGACCTGCATCTCTCACCAACACAAGACCTATCATCTCATGCCCTATTCATGCGTAGTCAAGCACATTTTAAAAATAATTCATAACAATTTTGTTATCTTTGTTTAAACATTTACCATGCCACCACCACCGGAACCGCCACCGGATTTGTACGACACGCGTTTAAACACTTGGCTTGCACCATGTGATAAACTCACTTTTGTTTTGCTAAAGCAAAACAAAAGCGGGGCAAATAGGACATCTGTTTAAACACTTTAATTATCCACAACTTTTCCACAAAAAAATAACCCCGCCATTTCTGACGGGGCTATCTTGGTATCGCTGTTTAGTAGTTCAGCATGCTGTGTTCGGTGATGTCGTTCCACTCATCATCATCATCAAACGCCATGTTGCGCCAGTCGTAGGTGAAAGCGCTGCGGTATGGTTTAAACGCCTGCCACTCTACAATCTTGCCGTCTTTGACTTTAAAATACTCGCCTTCGTTGGCTTCGTATGTCCAGTCAAGGCGTGTGTCTAGCATGGTGGCTGCATTTTCCACGGTGTCTAAGGTTGAACCGTAAACCAATGAGCCACGCTTGGTCTGACCAATCCACAATGGGGATGAGTTAACCCGTGCAAGGTGCAGCAGATTAGATGCGCCTTGTTCAATCCATGCCAGCGCTGCTGTGCCTTGGATAGTGGGCAGCAATTCGGTTGGATGCTGGGCAGATAATCCCAGCAATGCAGCCACGGCTTCTGAGTCAACCTTGCCGTTGCGTGCAACCTTCAACTGTTTAAACAACTCCCTGTCGTTGCTGATGTGTCCGTTGTGCGTTAACACAATCTTGCCACGGGGGATGGGATGGTTGTTGTTGTTATCTTTCGGGTCGCCTTGGGTAGCCCAGCGGGTATGCAAAATTGCAGTCTGTGCATTTCGGCATAGGTCTTTGTTGTATTGAACAAACTTTGTCGCTGGGATGGCAGCCTTTAGGATTACACGGTTGCCGTTGGCAGGGTTAATCCATGCGCTGCCCGTGGCATGTTGTCCACGGTGTTCAATGTCCAGCAGCATCTGACCTGCAAGGTCAGCAACGCTGGCGCGTTGATGTTCTTTAGGGTTAAGGCAATAGCCTGCAATTCCACACATAAGTTTTTCCAGTCCTTTCGTAGATGTTATTGGTTGAAGTTTACCACGCGACCCGTTGACCGTTCAAACACCTTGTTTAAACACGGGTCTAGTTGGTTTAAGTATCGGGCATCTTGTTCGTTGTATAACCCAGCGAACCTGCGCCCGCTGGGGTCAACACCATGCACAATAAATAATGGGGCTGTCGTGATAAGGCTGTCGCGGTCATCACTCATTGTTTAAACACTCCAACATTTCTCCCCAGCAGTATCCGTTTTCTGTCCACCATAAGTTAGTTGAAATTTCAACCAAACCTAATAGCAGCAGGGCAGATACAAACCCTGCAACAAACCAACCACGGTTAGTTAGTTTCATTTCCAGTCCTTTCGTTTAAACGGTCAGCAGATTTTGCTAACCGTTAGTGGGCTGCTGGGAATTGCACCCAGTCAACGGCTATCCCGTCAGCCCTGCCCGCCTATTGTTGGCGGGCTGCTAAGTCTGCTGCCCTGCCGTTAAGGTAGGTTGCAGTTTTGTCGGTTAGATAACCGTTGCCAACCAACCCGCGTAATAATCCAGCAAGGTTGTTTAAACGGTTATCGTGTGCAAGGTCTGCTGAGTCAATCAAAATCCCAGCCTTGCTGAGTTCTGCCATGGCGTTGCAGAATTCTGCCCATGCCTTGATTTTGCTGCCGTTAAGTGTGCCATGGTGTAGGCGAATTTCAACCGTGCCGTGGCGGTCATAACTGGCAAGATTGAGTGAGTAGTATCTGCCACCGTTGATGTTGGCAATTCTGCCGTTGCGTACCTGCTCAGCGGTACGGTCTGCATCTTGCAGGCTAAGCGGTCTGCAAAATCCATTGTTTAAACGGGATGGCGCAACCAACGCTGCGATTGTGTCGTGAGCGATTGCCCAGTTAACAACAAGGTTGGCGATACCGTTTAAACCGTAGTGGTCAGCGCCTAGGTGGACATGATAACCAGTCTGCTTGTTGACCGTTGCGCCTGCTGATGCAAGCGCACGGGCAGCGGTTGTGCATTGTGCCAGCGTTTCAGCGCCTAGGATTGGCGATACGGCTTCCGCTGATACGCCACGGGTTCCATCAGGCTTAACCGCCCATGTAAGCCCAGCACGGTTAAGCAGGGATTGTGCGCTGCCGATTGAAAGGCTGCTCATTTCTAGTTCAATCCCGTAGGTTGATGTTGTAGTCATAATTAGCACACCACCATTTCAAGATTGCATGCTGGGCAGATAGGGCAGCCCATGGCATCTACCGTGGCACGGCTGATGCGGGTGATGTAGTTATCGTTTAAACAAGCAACCTTTATCAATCGGGTTGATTGTTTTTTGCGGTCAGGGATTGTGATTGCAGCGTGCGGATAATCAGGCATGCGCTCAGAAATCATCTCAGCCCATGTTGGCAGATTGTTGCCGTTTAAACCGACACGGCTTAGGGCTGCCTTGTAATCCCTGCCCTGCTTGTAATCGCCAGTTGCAGCAGCAACCAACAACGGCAACACCAATCCAACAACGGCTGATTTCTCAGCGATTGTTGGTGATACAAAAATCTCAGCATTGAATTCATCTGATGCTGCTGGTGGAACCAGTTGTGCGCCAACAAGATTTCTCTTGCCTTGTTGAGCAGGGAACCCGCAAGATAATTTCACGGCAGGTTCTTCATCTGCCATGTCTAATCTTGATGAAATTTTTGGCAACGCTGCTGCTGCCAATTTTTGCAACCATTGTTCACGGTTCATTTGTTTTGCCTTTCCAGTCTAGGGTTTAAACCCAGTTGTTTAAACCACTATCCGATTATAGGCACACAATTTTTGAAAGGTCAACAACCAAAACAAAAATTTTTTTTGAGATTTTTTATCTCACTATTTGAGATGCCATTGCCCGTGCTGGATTGCCCTGCCTGCGCTGCGATTGCCAGCGCCTGCCCTGCCTGCCCTGCCCTGCCTTGTTGTGTGGTGTGTGCTAGTAGCAGCAACAAGCCGTGCCAGCGCTGCGCCATCCCTAGCGCTGCCAGCCCGCTGCGTGTGCAGCCTGCTGCGTTTAAACAAAAAGCCAGCGAGTGAAGGGGTCATTTGACCCCAGCATTATTAAAATCGCTGCGTATGTGTATGTGTGTATCCACACACATAACTTTGCTAGCCCTGAAAATGGGGGGCTGACCAGCACTTTTGCCCCATTTGGGGGCAATTACGCTGCCTACGGAAAAAAAGTTTAAACATTTGTGTCCAATTAGATGCCATTGGACACCTATTAGTAAGTGAAAGGCGTAAACTATGCAGCCTTTCACGCGTAAGCAGGAAACCCCTATCGGGTTTCCCTAGGCATGCCCCTAACCTACGGCTTACGCCTTCGGTTAGGATAAGTGAGTTTTAGCCCAAGACTCACCACAATCGGTCTTGGAGAAACGCTATGGAAAGAAAACGCACGACTTCTGCTTCGCATGTTTCAGATGCAGTCAAGAAGCAAATTATTGATTTTTTAATACAGGGGTACTCTGTCCAAAAGGCATGTGATGCCGTAGGCAGAAGTATCAAAACTTATGAGTATTACCGTAAGACCGACCCCGACTTTGCTCTAGCAATAGACAAGATACGGTCTATGACCGCAAGGGGTGAAATAGGTGGTCCGACTAAAGAAGTCCCACCATTTCCCGAATTTTCCGAGAAGTATCTCGGCACACAAGTCTTTACGCACCAAAAGCATTGGATTGACTTACTAGAGGGTCGAGTTCCGCAGGAAGTCCACCCATCCATAATCTATGAACCGGGTGCGCCTGATTTACTTATTGTAAATACTCCACCTGAGCATGCTAAGAGTACGACCATTACGGTCAACTATGCGGTTTATCGTATTTGCCAAAATCCGAACATCCGCATAATGATTGTTTCTAAGACTCAGGCAATGGCTCAGAAGTTCCTTCTTTCTATTAAGAACCGTTTGACCCATCCTAGGTATCAAGACCTTCATCTAGCCTTTGGACCTGCTGGTGGTTTTGAAAAGAACTCAGACTCTTGGAAACAAGATTTGATTTACCTATCGGCTGATGCCCGTGACTCAGGTGAAAAAGACCCTACTGTTCAGGCTATCGGTATCCGTGGTCACATCTACGGTTCCCGTGCAGATTTAATTATCATGGATGACTGTGTTGACCATACCAACGCCCATGAGTACGAAAAACAAATTGACTGGATACAGTCCGAAGTTATGTCCCGTATTGATAATGACGGGGGTAAACTTCTTGTTGTAGGTACACGCCTACGACCTAAAGACCTGTATTCAGAACTCAGGGACCCTATGCGCTACCCTGATGAAACTTCTCCTTGGACTTATTTTGCTCAGCCTGCGGTATTAGAATTTGCCGACAACTCAAAAGACTGGGTAACTCTATGGGCAAAAACAAACATGCCCCCTGTGTCGGGTAAAGGTGTACCTGACGAAAACGGACTTTACGATAAATGGACTGGTGAAGCATTATCCAAGAAGCGTGGGCGTATGTCCCCAAATCTTTGGGCAATGGTTTATCAACAACAGCAAGTACATGAGGACTCGGCTTTTCCTTCGGATGCTGTTAAAGGTGTAATTAACGCAGGTCGTAACATTGGCAGAATACCTAAAGGTATGCCCGGTGTTAGACCCCAAGGCATGGATGGCTTAATTGTCGTTGCAGGTTTTGACCCAGCAGGTGCTGGTTATTCTGCTGCCGTTGCTATTGGTTTAGACATCTCAACACAAAAGAGATACCTGATAGATGTATCCAATGTGGCAGGTATGTTGCCTGATGAGATTAGAAGTTTGATTAAAGACTGGACTGATAAGTACAACATTTCTGAGTGGCGTATTGAAAAGAACGCTTTTCAGACAATGCTCACTCAGGACCGTGAAGTACGAGAATACCTTTCGTCAAGGGGTGCGGTTCTACGGGAACATCACACAGGACAAAATAAATGGGACACCGATTTCGGAGTCGCTTCTTTGACGACCTTATTCCACGGACACGCAGAAGGTAATGCTCTTATTGAGTTTCCTTCTACACATGCTTCCGAAGGATTAAAGGCTTTGATAGAGCAGTTGGTTACTTGGTATCCCGACTCTCCTAAGTCACAAAAGAAAGACTGCGTGATGGCATTTTGGTTTGCAGAACTTGCATGCCGTGACCGCCTTGCATCAGCAAATAACTTTGCTCGTTCGCATAGTCGTCAAAACATGTTCCATACACGATACGACCAAAGTAACCAAGTAAACATTTCACTAGATGAACTGCTTTACACAAACTAAACGAAAGAGGTGAGCATGGCGCTTTCCATTGAGGAAATCACTAGCGGGTTTGACCGCTATCGCCGTGCATACGCTGACCGCGATACTCGTATGTACAATGTGCTACTTGTTCGCCAAGGCAAGATGCGAGATGTTTTCCCTGACTTATTCCCTGATGGTCCGTTTGAGAACCCTATTGTTGCAAACATGGTGGACATTGCTGCCCGTGACTTGGCAGAAGTTATTGCACCACTACCAGCATTTAATTGTAATTCAACAACCATGGTATCTGAGGCAGCCCGCAAGAAGGCTGATAAGCGTGGTGAGATTGTTAATGGATACATTGACTATTCAAACTTACAGGCTCAGATGTTCAATGCTGCTGACCGTTATGTAACTTATGGTTTCGTAGCAGCACAGGTAGAAATTGATGTTAAGGACAAGATGCCACGCATCCGTTTCTTTGACTCCATTGGTTCATACCCAGTCATGGACCGTTTTGGTCGTGTAGTTAAATTCTATCAACGCATTATGAAGCCAACTACTGAACTTATGGCTCAATACCCTGAGTTGGCAAACTTGATTTATTCTAAAGATAATCCGTCAGACATGATGGAAGTGGTCCGTTACCACGATAAAGACCAAGATGTTTTGTTTATTCCAAACCGTAACAACCTAATTCTTGACCGTGCAGTAAACCCAATCGGTGAAGTAATGATTAGGGTTGTTCAACGACCATCTATTGACGACCAATCCCGTGGTCAATTTGATGATGTGCTAGCAGTTCAAGTTGCTAAAGCACGCTACGCCTTGCTTTCCCTAGAGGCAGCGACCAAGGCGGTACAAGCACCAATCGCTATGCCTACGGATGTACAGGAGTTGGCTCTTGGACCTGATGCAATTATGCGCTCACAAAAGCCTAATGAAATTCGTAGAGTCCCACTTGAAATACCAGCAGGCGCTTTTGCTCAGCAAGGAGTTCTTGAACAAGAACTGCGTTTAGGTTCTCGTTATCCTGAAAGCCGTACAGGTAACCTTGATGCTTCAATCGTTACTGGTCGTGGTGTTCAGGCTCTTATGTCCGGCTTTGATACACAAATCAAAACCGCACACTCTATGTTTGCCCGTGCCTTTGTTGAACTTGTTGGCATCTGCTTCAAGGTTGACGAAGTAGTATTTGGTAATACCGAAAAAGAATTAAAGGGTAACTATCATGGAACCCCTTACTCAATCAAGTATCGCCCAACCCGCGACATTGATGGTGACTACACCGTAGATGTTCAGTACGGATTGATGGCAGGACTTGACCCTAACCGTGCTTTGGTATTTGGATTGCAGGCTCGCGGAGATAAATTGATTTCCCGTGATTTCCTACGCAGACAAATGCCATTTTCATTTAATGCAACACAAGAGGAAGCCAAGGTTGATACCGAGGAACTTCGTGATGCAATGAAGCAAGCGATTGCTTCCTATGCTCAGGCTATTCCAGCCCTTGCATCCCAAGGTCAAGACCCTAGTGAAATTTTAGTTGCTTTATCATCAGTCATAAATGCACGCCAAAAGGGAACTTCTATTGAAGTTGCTGTGGCAGATGCGTTCAGACAACCTGAGGTTCCCACACCTGCGGGCATGACTCCTGAAACAGTAAGTCCTGATGGCATGCCAGTTGAGGGTCCTGCGGGTGCTGGGCAACAACTCCCCGCTGGATTAAGTCCAACTGGTCGGATGGTCGGTGTGGCAGCAGGTCAAATTGCGCCCGGTGGTCGCCCTGATGTTCAGTCACTTTTAGCAAGTCTAACTCAACAAGGAGAGCCTAATTTACAGGCTAGCCTAATTCGGCGAGTACCAGCGTAAAGGGGGTGAATAAATGAAGGGATACAGCAAGAAGCCAGCGAACCAAGGTTCAGCAGGTAAGGCTAATGTACAAAAGCCACGCGTAGATGGCACTCCAAAAAAGGGCAATCCTAAAGGCGGAACGCTTTTTCTTAGCAAGCAACCAAAAGGAACCCGTGGTTCCAAGAACAAGTAAGAACTTCATTGATGCAGCCTGAGTACGCTGTTTAAACAAAACTACTCATAATTTTAAAAGATGCACTTTAGATACGCTCTTAAAGCGAAATGAAAGCAGGATAAAATGGCAGACCAGCGCGGTGGATACAGGAAACCGACCAACCCTGCACCAGTTTCAGGACCCGGTGCGCTCTCTCAAAGAACGGATGGACAACCTGCACGATACACAGCAGGCATGGCTTATGGTGACGGGCAGGACTTTTACGACCTACAAACCCAAGCGCCCATGAGTGGTGGACAATCCAGCCCAGCATCTTTACCTTTAAATCAAGGCTCGGCTTTAGCAGGTTATGCAAAGCCAGTTGTTCCGTTAGACCAACCAACTCAATACCCTGAGGAACCAATTACTGCTGGTATCCCAATGGGTGCAGGTCCGGGACCGGAAGTATTAACTTCCCCAGCAATGGTGGCTGCTCAAAACTCTGAGGATGTTGCAAGACTTATGGCTGTATTGCCAATCTATGCACGCATTGCTGAGTCACCAAATGCATCAAATGCCATGCGTAACTTCTACCGTTATTTACGGAGTCAAGTTTAATGTCTTGGTATAACCGTATTGGCGACATAGCCAAAGGTGTTGTTAATTTTACAGGCATACCGGGACTAATCCACGACATTGCTACATCAGGTTCTAATGATGACCCTTGGTATGTAGATGCCGTTAATGTTGCCAAAGGTGTAGTCAAAGTTGGAACCACGCCAGTTCGTGGTGCAGTCAAGGGACTGTTTGCTGTTGGCGAAGCATCTTATGAACTTGGTGGAAAAGCCCGTGAAAGCATTGTTGAAAAGGGACTTGAACTGCCCTTTATGTATAACCGATACAAAAATGTTGGTGAAACATACGAACAGTATCAACAGCGTGTAGCCGAAAACAAAGATGAAATTTCTATGGGTCAAGTTGCCCTATCTTTGTTTGGTCCGGGCAAGAACGCAGCAGAAAATTCAGGTTGGTTTCACGATTTTACTGACCGTAACTTAAAGTTTTTATCAGCAGGATTTGATTTATTCAATCCTGAGGACAGAGAAGCAGCATTTAACGACCAGTTCATTGGTAAGTTTGCTAGCGGTTCTGTTGATTTTACTTCATCTATGACCATTGACCCATTGTTCTTTGCAGGGTTTGCTGGTAAAGGTTTATCTATTGCAGCCCGTGCGCCAATGGCAACAGGTTTGATGGGTGCTGGTCGTACTGGCATTGCAGCAATTCCGGGTTCTGCAACCCGTAAAGTTTTTGGTAAGTTAGCAATGACTACCGAAGGAGTTGATGACCTATTAGGTCGCGCTCTTAAAGGTGAAGGTCGTGCTGTTGAGGATGTTCAATTCCTTGCACGCTCTGATGCAAAGACTCAGTATGAATACTGGGCTAAAAAGCGTGTTACACATCCTGACGCTATGGCTTATTTATTTGGTCGTGCAACTACTGAACAAGAAGTTGTTGATACTTTCCGTGCTGTAATTGGTACAGACAAGCAAGCAATGGCAGCAATCGCAAAGGTTGATGACGAAGCAGCGCTTGTTCTTGATAACTTAACAGATACACCAAAGCCTTTTCGTGAAGCACTTAACGGACAACTTGATGGTGATTTAATTGTTAACCCTGAATACAACAGGGCAGTTACAACTTATTTAGATAATCTTGTTAAAGAGGATGACCGCTTCCGTATTGCATTGGAAAAGGTTTCTACTGGTGGTAATGAGTTCCGTGGTGGAACTTTTGCCCGTGGACCACTTTCAGGTTATGCACGCAATCGTGCAGAAAAGTTAGCAAAGACTTTTGCTGACCCTGAAATTACAATGATACAAAAGACAAGCCTTCACCCAGCCGTAATGGTTGTTAACTACATGAAGGGTAAGTCAGAGTTCTTTACTAAGTTCCGCCCAAGTGGTGTGTTCAGAGTAAATGATGGTGACTCCTATGTAGAGATGAACGCATTTTTGCGTGAGGCTGTTGAACTTTCAGGTGGAACATTTGCAGCAAAGGCTGGCACATACGCTGACCAGTATCTTGCAGCAGCCACCGAAGGCGAGCGTTTAAACATTATTAAGTTGGCTGAAAAAGATGCTTTGGGAATTATTGCCCCAAACATGACTCAGCAACAGATTGAAAAACTATACGCAATTTTTGATTACCGCCGTGCTAAGACACTTAAAGAACACAAAGACCGTGGCTTCTTGTCTATCTTTACAGAGAACGGTCCAGTAATTGCTAAGTTCCCACAGTTAGAGCGTGAGTCTGCAAACATTGTTATTGCAATGGATTTACGCCGACTAAAGGATGGCATTGACTCTTACGAGCGTGTGCTTCCGGGTATTCTTTCAGGTATTGACCCAACAGAAATTGCTGTTCGTGGACAAAAGTTTATGAACACCCTTGATAATGTTAACGACATTTTCAAGACATCTGTTCTTATGCGCCTAGGTTACACGGTTCGTAACCTTACAGAAGCACAACTATCTATGATGGCTAAGGCTTTTGCTTTGCCAGCAGCGGTAGCAGTTGGTGGTCCTTCGGCTGTACAAAGATTTTTACAAAACCGTAAGGCTGGCTTTACCCGTCTTATTGATAATGTTGAAGTCTTGGCTGGTCGTAAAGACGACATCAATGTTTTGCGTGATGAAGTTGCAAAACTTCAAGACATGCTTCGTGGTCTTGACCTTTCTCGTAAAGGTCTTGCAGGAGAAATCCGTACCCGCATGGCAGACATTGAGCGTGGTGGCGAGCGCTTAATTGCTAACTACATTGCTGCTGAAAAGGCTAAAGGCAATCTAGTTGGTGTTGAGGAAGCAGCAGCCATTGTTCTACCTAGAGAACTTAAAAGACTTCGTTCTGCCTTGGCAGAAGCAGAAGCCGTTACTTTGTATCATGGTTCAGTAGCAGACAGTTTTGAGTTTGACCCAGCAAGACCATTATCTGCATCTACTAACGCACAAATTGCTGACCGTTATGCAACACAAGAATTTGCTTTTGGACTAGAGCGTTACATCTCAGATACTGGGCGACCAGTTCCATTAAGAGTTGTTACCCGTAAAGGTCCACAACGCCACCCACAGTCAACATTTACTGCTGGCTACCGTGGCGCACACACAGCACCTGACCGTGAGTTTGGTGCATCACTAGATAACATTACTCGTATTTATCCTGAGGATGTTTATTCTGCTGATGCTGCTCGCATCTATGGTGTTGGTGGAAAAGATTTTGCTAAACTAGATAAACAAATTGTTGAATTTATCAATCAGTATAAAGGTAGCCCTAACCGTATGGTTACGGTTTATCGTGCTGTTCCTAAGGATGCACCTGCTGTTATCAATCCGGGTGATTGGGTAACTCCACTTCGTGAGTATGCAGACCTTCATGGAAGCAGATACCTAGACCCTGAATACCGTGTTGAGGAAATGCGTGTTCGTGCAGGCGACATCTTTACTGATGGTAACTCTTGGTTTGAGTGGGGTTATGACCCACGCCCTGTTCGTAAGCCATACCCTGAAAAGTTAATTACAGCAGCAGCGCGTATGAAGTCAGACATGATTGGCGCTACCCGTGCTGGAAACATTGTTGAACTTCGCAAGGGTACAAGCAAAGGTTTTGTTAAGGTTGATGAGGATAGAATACGCAGCCTTAATCCTAAAGAATTAGAGCGTGCAGTATTCCGTGTCCGCCGTGATGGTGGAAGCGTTACACCAATGCGTGTTTACGGTGATGCTCTTTATCTCACTAAATGGTCAGACATCCCATTGGATGTACGCAAAGAAGTATTTGGTGGAGATGTAAAGGTTTGGCGTGCTTGGGTAAAGAGTAAGGGTTGGCAAGACCAAAACTCTCCTTTGTATAACTACCTTCGTCAAAACAATTTTGGTCGTGCAGTTGTAGGTGATGACCGCCGTGCAGGTGGACTATCACACATTGTTCTACCTGAGGCAGTAGGTGAAGCAGGTCGTGGTCGTGAAGTTACTAAGTTAACTCGCGCTCAAATTGAAGCAGCACAAGCAGAAGCAGATGCTGCATTAGACATTGCTCAGCCATTGCAGACAACTAAAGAACGCCGTGTTGCTCGTACACAAGTACGCCGTAAGGAAAAGTCACGCCGTACTCGCCCAGCAGTTTCTCCTTACTATGATGATGAGAACCTAATTGCCATGATTAACAATGGCGTTGAGGATGCTGCTGCTAACCTTGGTCGTTCATACGCAGAAGTTAATGCTCAACTTGACGACATGATGGCTCGCCTAGGCGCTCGCATTAGTCAATCAGAACAAATGGCTGTTAAGTCTAAGGTTGGCTATGGAACTTTTACACATGAAGCCAATGGTCAGGCATACGAAGTTGATGAAGTATTTAACAATGCATCTTGGATGCTTGCTCGTACATCATCTGAACAAACATGGGGCAGCATTATTGGAAGCCAGCAAATGGCGTTCCTTGCAGGTCCCGGTTCAAGAGCAATGCGACCAGTTAAGCCCGGCGACCCACGCTACTTTGAAGCATGGGCTGGTGTATTAAACCTACACTTCCGCGACCCTGAAACTGGGGTTATGGACCCAATCGTAAGTCGTATTCTTGACGGTGCAACTAATGATGAGATTTTAGGATTTTTAACTAGAACTCGTAGTGGTCGTATCTATGCTAATAACACATACACAATTCCCGGCAAGGGACTTGGGTTTGGTAAGTTAAAGGCTGGCGAGGAAAACGATTACCTATTAACTCGTATTAGCGATACACGCAATGCTGTTAAGTTGTATGTTCCTGATGAGGACACAGCACTTATGCTTCGTGCTGCTAAAGAGGATGGCAAGCCACTTACAGGCGGAGATGTAGAAGTATTTTTACTTAACCGCTTTGGCGCTAATCCTGAGAACTTACCTGAGATTAACGGTCTGCTTGTAACTACAAGTAAGGAATACCGTGACCAAGAGCGTATTGTGGACATGGTTAATCGCCGTGTTATGCGCTTCCTAGGTTCACTTCCTGAGGATACCTTTGCTCGTCACCCATTAGTAAATGTTGTTTACAGAGAAAATGTTAAACGAAACATTGATGGTATTGCTAAGGCTAGAGGTACTGATAAATTAACAGGTGATGAAATTGCCCGTGCTGAGCGTGCTGCCCGTGAGGAAGCCCGCCGTGAAGTAGAGCGTACTTTGTTTACTATTGTTCGTAGAACTGGTGCATCATCAAGCCAAGTAATGCGCTTGTTGTTCCCGTTCTATGCAGCCTATGAAAATACCTTAATGCGTTGGGGTGGCATTGTTGCCGAGAACCCACAGGTAGTTACAACTGCTGCTAGAACTATTGCACAAATTGTTAATGGACAGTTGATAGTTGACCAAGAAGGCAACCGTATTACCGACACCAAGCAACTTGGTGAAGGCGGTATGGCTAACCTTGTGGTTCAAGTACCTGATGCATTTATCAAAGCATTGCCGGGTGAGTGGCAAGATGTGGCTGAGAACGCGTTTAAACGAGTTAACATCCCACTATCAAGCCTTGATGTTATTACCCAAGGTCAAGCAGGTAATCCGGGATTTGGTCCTTATGCCGTATTCCCAGCCTACTTAATCTTGCGCCAACGCCCTGAGTTTGAGGAAGCCTTTGCACCGCTATTCCCAGCAGGTATGCCTAACAGCGCATCTGAGATTTTTCTACCTAGCACAGTACGCCGTCTGAAAACCATGTGGTCTAAGGATGAGATGTATGTTCGTACCTTCAATCAAATGTTGCGTTATGAAACATACAACTACAACACAGGCAAGCGCCAAGATGTGCCAACAGTAGATGAAATTACCAGCAAGGTTAACAAGTTCTACATGCTTCGTTCTTTGACTGCAATTTCTGCACCGTTTGCTATCTCTCCTGAGGTAGATTTCTACCAGCAAGTTTTCCGCCAGTTCCAAAATCAATACACAGAACCCGGCGAAGCAGAAGCCAAGTTCTTTGAGATGTATCCTGACTTCTTTGAAGCCACAGTATCTCTATCTAAGAACCCCGGCAGCCTTGAAGCCAACCTAGATACCGTTCGTAACCTTCGTAAGTTCAGCGGTCTAATGGCAACAGCAGAGGCAAAGGGTGAGCCTGAACTTATGGGATGGCTTGCTAATGATTTTGACGGTAAGTATGACTTCTCACAGGCTGCCTATCAATGGCAGTATCGCACAGGTTCATACCCCGGTTCGGCTAACACCTATCGTCAAAACCGTAACCCAGCAGAACTTATTAAGGATGCTAACCTAAAGCGTGGCTGGACTGAATACCGTAAGATACAAGATGTTATTGATGCATTTAAAATTCAAAACGGTATCGGCAGTAATCGTGACCCATTGCTAGAGCAATACAATAATGCTAAACGCCAATGGCTTGATTACATGGCACAGAATAACCCTGATTGGTACGCAGCATACATGTCGCCTGACCGTGGCAAGTACATGAAGCGTGCTGATGTTCTTGAACAAGCGTTCCAAAATAAAGCATGGATGGCACAAAATGGTGACCGTGCAGTTGTAAAGGCTGTTGCTTTGTACTTGGATGCTCGTAAAAAGATTGGTCAGGCATTATTACAACGCGACCAAATGGGCGGTTCACGCTCATTGGATGCAAACTCTAATGATGATTTAGCAGAACTTTGGGATAAGTTTGTTACCCAACTTGGTGCTGAGTCACCTGAATTTAGCGACTTCTATAACCGATACTTTCCAAACGACCCGGTGGTGATTTAAATGGCAGATGAAAAAGATAAGAAAGCAGTAGAAACTACTGCATCTAACAAGACTGGTTCAACCAGTTCTATGGACATTTTCAACCAAGCCTTAGCATCAGGTGGTGTTTATCAAGGTAAAGGTGCAGATGGCAAGGACAAGACTGTTGGTTTAGATGAGTGGACCAAGAGATGGTTCGCTATGTCCGAAGCAGAGCGCCAAAAGTGGGTAGATAAGTTTAATGCTGCTGGCAAAAAAGTTAATGTTATTAACGGTGTTGATGAGTGGGTAGCCTACGGGCGTAAGTCTATTGAGTATTTTCAAAAAGGTGGCAAATTTACACCTGATGAATTACTTGCAATGGACACCAAGCAAGGCAGCGGTGGAGTTACTTACACATCTCAGGATGCTAAGGCTCTAGTTCAAAGCACATACCAATCACTACTTGGTCGTGATGCTACTGGTGCTGAGTATGAGAAGGCTTTTCAAAAGGCTATGACTCAATCCAGTTCAACTGGTGCTGGTGGTCGCCAACAGGCTGTTGTTGACTTTATTAAATCATCAGATGAGTATGATGCCCGTCAGGAAAATAAATACCTTGATGCTATTTTCAATGAATTAGCAGGAGAGATGCGTGAGGTGAAAGCATAATGCCAGTCGGTTCACGCGGTGGTGGTAGAGGTAATGTTCAACCTGAGGAAATGTCCCTTCAAGAAAAACTTGCTAGAACAGGTGCTTTTCTTGAACAAAAAAGAAGGGCGTTTGCAAACGCTAAGTTAAACACTCCTGCATACACAAAAGCAGAAAAAGAATACTTAGCAGCAAAGAAAGCATTTGATGAACTTAATGCACAAAGCAAAGCAGAAACTGCTGCTGCATTACAAAAGAAAAATCAAGCGGAAGTTACCCGTTTACAGGGCGAGCGCAAGAGAGCAATTACTCTTGGTGCTAAAGAAACTGACCAAAAGATTAAAGACATTGATGCCAAGATTAAGGCATTAGGTGGCACTCCTACGCCTACTACTGTTACAACAGGACAGGGTAAAGATAGTGATGGAGATGGTATTCCTGACCTAATAGATAACCTTCCTACGGTAGCAAATCCTGACCAAAAATCAGGTACTGGTAAAGTAGGTAGCGCTGGTACTGCTGGCGTTGGTTCTACTGGCGCAACAGGTTCTACTGGTGGCACAGGCGGTACTGGTGGTACTGGTGGCACAGGTGATAAGAATAAAGTTGTTATTGATAAGACTGTATGGGTTTCTTACATGCGACAAACTTTCAAAACACTTGATGATGCCAAGATG
>Ga0315903_10002197_pt1 | contig 29112 bp, 29 predicted proteins | sample LakEriMetagenome_7_FD_203524 | JGI IMG/M metagenome (GOLD analysis project Ga0315903, IMG submission 203524) | Freshwater fungal communities from buoy surface, Lake Erie, Ohio, United States - Buoy 2 MA119 | ecosystem: Environmental > Aquatic > Freshwater > Lake | place: USA: Lake Erie, Ohio... | reverse complement strand
GTATGCAGATGATGTGGTGAATAGCCCGAGCCACTATAAGGTGGGTGGTATTGAGACTATCGACTTTATCGAAGCTAAGCAGTTGGATTATCATTTAGGTAATGTAGTCAAATACATTAGTCGTGCTGACCACAAAGACGATAAGCTAGAGAACCTAAAGAAAGCACAATGGTATCTCAATCGTGTGGTTGCAAACCTAAGCAAGACCTAACAATGTTAGGGGCATTTGATTACGATAGAACCTATTAGCCTTGTAGATGCAAACGATTTTATTATCAGCTAGTTGCCCCGTGATTTCTTACGCTAGCTGAACCCAAAATCCGAGGGGGGCGGATAATCTACATATCCCCCCAACCCCTCCCAAATATATTTTAAATTCCCCTTGACAAAGTCCAACATCATGTTAGTATGGTGGCATGGCATCTACTCCCGAAAAGAAAGTTAAAGATAAAGTCGTTAAGCTAATCAAGGCTTACGGCATTTATTATTTTTTCCCTGCGACACATGGATACGGCAGAAGCGGTGTGCCTGATATCATATGCTGTGCTAAGGGTAAGTTCATTGCCATAGAATGCAAAGCAGGGACTAATAAGCCTACTGCACTACAAGAAAAAGAAATGGCAGACATCCGTAATGCGGGTGGAATTGCCTATGTAGTAAACGAGGAAAGCCTAACATTGTTAGGTGCAACCTTAAGGAGCTTACTTGACGAGGAGGATATTGATGGCAGATGTTGAAATGAATAAAGGTGTTCAGATATTACTTGAACGCATGAGCAGTAACCCTGATGAGTTTGTCCCTACCCTGCGAGATGGGTATCCTGCAAAATGGCGAGACATTCTTTACGCTATTGACATGCGAACTAATGGGGGTAAGGACTGCAAAGATCAGTTGCCGTTCCTAAACGACAAAGAAATCAAAGCCCTATGGGACAAGATGCAGAGTCTACAAGGCGAGCTATTTACTAAACGAGTTATGAATACTTTGCTAAGAGAGTCCCATGAATTTCGGCTCTCAGATGTACCTACTACCCTACCCTCTTCTCTTACTGCTACTGAGTTGATGGCAACACTTAACAATCTTTCTCCTAGACAACAAGAAGAACTATCATCGCTTTCTCGGCAAGTTGCAGGCGGTAGCCCAAGGACTAAACTTTGAAAATCTTTTGTTTGGACTTTGAGACTTACTACTCTCAAACCTACTCCCTTAGCAAAATGACTACAGAGGAATACATTCGGTCTGATGAGTTTGAGACGATTGGGTTTGCTATCCAATGCCTCTCAAGACAAGAAGATGGTGGGGAACCGCATTGGTATAGTGGTACTAGAGCATACTTAAAGACTGTGTTGGATAAATATAAACTCGATAAGCATCTCGTGGTAGCCCATAACGCTATGTTTGACATGGCTATCCTTAACTGGCAGTTTGATATAAAGCCCAAGGGTATTGCTGATACTTTATCTATGGCAAGAGCAATACACGGCACGGAAGTTGGCGGTAGCCTAGCTAAGTTAGCCGAACACTATGGGCTAGGAGTAAAAGGCACAGAGGTGCTTAATGCTTTAGGCAAGCGTCGGATTGACTTTAATACACAAGACTTGGCACAGTACGGTGAGTACTGCAAGAACGATGTGGTGCTTACGATGGCTTTGTTTGAGCAACTAAGTGCAGGCTTTCCTCCTATTGAGCTACGGCTTATTGACCTGACCATCCGTATGTTCTCTGAACCTAGCCTATGGCTTGATGGCAATATGTTACATGACCATTTAGGTAGTGTTCGTAGGGCAAAAGAAGTGTACTTAAACAAATACATGAAGGAAGATTTGATGAGCAACGACAAGTTTGCTCAACTTCTAAATTCTCTTGGTGTAACTCCCCCCACTAAAATAAGTCCAGCAACAGGAAAAGAAACTTGGGCATTTGCTAAGACAGACGAAGGCTTTAAAGCTTTGCTTGAACACGAAGAAGAATCGGTTCAGTTACTAGCTTGCTCACGACTTGGAGTAAAGTCCACGCTTGAAGAAACAAGGACTGAACGTTTTATTGAGATAGCGCAGCGAGGCTTATTTCCCATACCACTACGCTACTATGCGGCTCATACAGGTCGTTGGGGTGGTGACGACAAAGTAAACTTACAAAACTTGCCAAGACAAAGCAGACTTAAGGATGCGATTATGGCTCCGCCTGGATCGGTGATTGTGGACTCTGACTCTAGCCAAATAGAAGCAAGAACCTTAGCGTGGCTCGCTGAACAGAACGATTTGGTTGACGCATTTGAAAGAGGTGAGGATGTATACAAAATCATGGCATCGTCTATCTATGTTAAGGCGCAAGAAGAAATTAGCAAAGATGAGAGATTCGTCGGTAAGACAACAATATTGGGATGTGGCTACGGCATGGGGAGTGCGAAATTCAAAGCGCAACTCAAAACTTTCAATGTGGAAATTGAGGATGGGGAAGCCAATCGTATTATCAAAGTCTATCGGGAGACTTATGACTGGATACCTCAACTTTGGAGGCAAGCGGGAGTAGCTTTAGATGCGATGTTTGCTAATCAAACTACTACGTTAGGTCGTAATGGAATATTAGTTGTTGAGGGCACTAAAGGTATTCGTTTACCAAACGGACTGTATGTAAAGTACCCCAACCTACGCAAGATACGCAATGAGCAAGGTAAAGACGAGTATGTGTACGACACTAAAAAAGGTAAAGCCGTTGTCCCTAACAGGATATATGGTGGGAAGGTTATTGAGAATGTCTGCCAAGCGTTAGCTCGAATTATTATTGGTGAGCAGATGTTGCAGGTGGCTAAGAAGTACAAAGTGGTAATGACTGTGCATGATGCGATTGCTTGTGTAATACCTGAGCAAGAAGCGCAGACAGGGCAAGAGTATGTTGAGATGTGCATGCGGATGCGACCTAAGTGGGCACAGGAGTTGCCGTTAAATTGTGAATCAGGTGTGGGTAAAAGTTATGGTGAATGCTAATGAAAACAAGTAAACGTGCGTACGCTACTTCAATCAAAGACAAATTAGTTTGCGCTCATTGCAAAGCTATGTTTGTTGGTACACAAAAACAAGCTGAACATCACGTGTATAAAAATAGCAACTTATTTTGTTCGAATGTTTGTAGGTATGCTTATTTAAAAAACAAATTTAGCAAACCTATACCAAATAGCGTGTGTAAGCAGTGCAACAATACTTTCTTTACACGCAGAAACAATCCGCAGTTTTGTGGAATAGATTGCTACACAAAATCAAATCAGTTTAAAGCTATGGCAAGACTAGCTAGAGAGAAGTCTTACAGTGCGGAGTCAATAGCCAAAAGAGCTATGTTGTTAAAAACTGGTGCTGAAATTGAGTGTTTAGAATGCAAACAATTCTTTTACTTACCGCTAAAACAACTCGGTATTAAAAAGTTTTGCACTCGAGTATGCTATCGCTCGTACATGGATAAGCGTTTTGATAGGCAAATAGCTAACCCCGATAAAATGGCGCTTCCACAAGGCTACGATGGCTTTCTAAATAGACTTGCGCTTAACTGTTTAGTAGAAGGGTGCGAGTGGACAGGCAAACATTTGTCTACGCACATGAATATAGCGCATGGTATCCAAGCGAAAGATTTTAAAAGAGCCGCTGGCTTTAACAAAGGCACTGGTGTTGTATCAAAAGATTTATCAGAAACAATGAGTAAGAGAGCCAAGGTTGGTGTGGCAGTACACAACCCATATAAACTAGAAAACATGCGTAAGATGAAAGGGTCAAGTTCAATAAGATCATACGTATCTAACGAAGCTAAAGAGCATCGCAAAAAAGCTAGGATATTTATTGGTACAGGCCCACAACGTGTATGTAAGGGGTGTAATACAACGTTCACGCAGTCTACACCAATGGGTAGAGCAATGTATTGCTGTGCAACTTGTAGAGACGCTCATTACAGTAACGAAAGAAAGAAAACTACAGTACCTTGGCACTTAAGGGAACGTAACCCCGACGGTACTTTTAAAATATTAACGCAGACAACAGGAAAATAAAAATGAAAATTCACGTGGAGTTTAATTCAATAGCAGAGATGGTGAACTTTAGTAAGTTTGCAGGTAATGACTTAGTACAGGTACCTCTATCTAATAATCAGCAACAATCAGACGATGCGTATAAAGCTAAGTATGAAAGAACGGAAGCTAATCTTGAACGTGCCTACGAAAGGCTCAGAGAAATTAATAGCCACCCAAAAATAGTTGAAATTCTTAAACAAGAAGAGATAAAAAAGAATGCTAAAGCATGGGATGAAAGAGAAAAAATTAAAAAAGAAGCCGTCGAAAACAGTTTAGAATTAGGCGCACGTGCTTTGAACTGCTTAAAAGCAGAGAATATTTTTACTTTAAAAGACTTACTTAGCAAGACAGAAAATGAACTAATAAAGATACCTAATATGGGTAAGCTAACTTTGAAGGAAATAAAAGAAGAGCTTGCTAAAAACAAAATGAAACTTAAAAGACCGAGTAAACAATTATGAACGATCAAGATAAAGAACATATGCGTATCTTATTTGCAGGGTTTATTGCATGTGGGATGATTATGAAATATGAAGATGTTGATCCAAGAACGATTTGGGGTATGGCAGATGCCCTGATAGATGCTAAAGATAAACAAGAACCCGAGATTGGAATTGCAGCAGTTAAACCTAAACGTAGATACAGTAGTAAAAAGGAGGATTAAATGAAAAAAATATTATTACTTACAGGATTCTTGGGGGCATGTTCTTCACCCTATGTAGACAACTCTAAGTTACCTGATACTACGTTATTGGTAGAGAAAGAACTTACACAAATGAGCCGAAACCAAGTCATCATAGCGGTTCAAGAGTGCGAGTCTAGTGGGCTTAGACCTGTTATGGTTATGTCTCGTCGTAAAATAAACGGATACTTGTCAGATGTTCCAGTTGATGTAACTTGTTTACCTAGGTATGGCAAATGAAACAGTTAGATGCAATGGTCAGGGTTAGGATTGATAAGAAAGTATTTAATGATGCTCAAAAAATATTTAAAGCAAATGGTTTGACTGTATCTTCCGTTCTAAGAATGTATTTAACAAAAATAGCAAACGGTGAGATTGAAATTAAATTACAGCAGGTATATAAAAAATGAACAAAAAATGAATGCATGGTCATACAGTAGTTTAAAAACATTCCAACAATGCCCTAAAAAGTATTATCACTTAAAGGTCGTTAAGGATGTAAAAGACGATGGCAGTGAAGCTACAATATACGGCAAGGAGCTACATAAAGCGGCTGAAGATTACGTACGTGATAACGTACCAATACCACCTCAGTTTGCCTTTATTCAAAAAACCATAGATGCGCTTAAGAACATCCCAGGTAAGAAGCATACTGAGATTGAACTAGGTGTATCTAACAAAGGTGGCAGGCTTAATCCTTGTGGGTTCAACGATAAAAATGCGTGGTATCGGGGTATTGCGGACTTACTAATCATCAATGGCAACAAAGGGTATTTGGTTGACTACAAGAGCAGTAAGAATGCCAAGTATGCTGATCTCAAGCAGTTGGATTTATTGGCGGCGGCGGTGTTTATCCATTTTCCTGAGCTTACTAGTCTTAAGTCTGCTTTGATATTCGTAGTTAGTAACGAATTTGTTAATAAAGAACACAGTTCAATGCACAAGCTAGCCTACTTTGAGCATGTGCGGTTTGACCTAGAGCGCCTTGAAACGGCTATGAAAACAGGGGTTTGGAACGCAGTATCAAGCCCTTTATGCGGTTGGTGTCCTGTTAAAACATGCCACAACTATCGGGAGAGAAGGAAATGAGCGAGACTTTTGACGAGTGCCCATTAGAAGTAAAACCTCCAGAATTTAAGCATTCTTACTACGAACCAGCGTCTAACTTAGAGGTTGAGTTTGGAGTTGGTAAGGGTGGGTACAAATATGAATGCGAAAGCTATATAGATGTAAACGCTGATATGGGTAGTGCCTATGAACTACACGTAGCAGTTAAAATAAAGAACGAGTGGCATACCCTTGAATCTACTGCGGTAAGGATAAAGATTAGGGGGGACTACGAAAGGGGTGGATTTATAACGGCATTACAACATACTGGCTTGTTGACTTTGCCTTTTTACGGCAAAATGAAGACTGCCGAAGAACACGAAGAAGAATGGAACAAAAAATATGCCATACGTGAACAAACCTAGACCATACAAAAAAGAATACGAACAGTATCAGGGTAAACCCGAACAAATAAAGAACAGGGCAAAGCGTAATAGTGCCCGTGCGGAGCTAATGAAAGATGGAAAGGTATCAAAAGGTGATGGAAAAGACGTCGACCACTCAAAGCCTCTCAGCAAAGGGGGCACAAGTGCTAAAAGCAATCTCAAGGTTAAATCCGCTAGCAGCAATAGGTCGTTCAGTAGAAACTCAGATCACACCGTTAAGCGGAATGTCTCGAAAAAATAGTATCCTAACGGACTATAACTGGCCTGGAAAATTTAAACCGTTTGACCATCAAAAGCTAACCTCTGAGTTTTTAACATTAAACCGTAAAGCATTTTGCTTTAACGAGCAGGGTACTGGTAAAACAGCTAGCGTAATATGGGCAACAGACTACCTAATGAAGTTGGGTGTAGTCCGTCGTGTGCTGGTTATCTGCCCTCTATCTATTATGAAGTCAGCATGGCAACAGGACTTATTTAAGTTTGCTATCCATCGCACATGCGATGTAGCTCATGGTAGCCCAGCCCAACGCAAAAAGATATTTGCTAACAACGCTGAGTTTGTCATCATTAACTTTGATGGGGTAGATATTGTTAAGCAGGACATCTTGAACGGGGGCTTTGACCTAATCGTAGTAGACGAAGCAAGTGCCTATAAGAATGCGCAGACAACTCGTTGGAAGACACTCAGAGACATAGCGGCCCAAGTTAAGGGTATGTGGATGCTTACTGGTACTCCAGCAGCACAATCGCCCATAGATGCGTTTGGCCTAGCCAAGCTTATTAATCCAACTGGCACACCCAAATTCTATGGTCAGTTCCGTGACCAAGTTATGTACAAAGTCGGTATGTATCGTTGGCTACCTAAAGCTACTGCTCAAGACATCGTACATAAAGTGCTACAACCAGCTATTCGATTTGAAAAAGATCAATGCCTAGACTTACCTGACGTTACCTTTGTAGAGCGTGATGCACCTCTAACTGCCCAGCAAATGAAGTATTACAAATTACTCAAACGGCAGATGACTATGTCAGCAGATGGGGAACAAGTAACTTCCGTAAATGCAGCCACTAACATCAACAAGCTACTGCAGATATCTGGCGGTGCGGTCTATACCGATACTAGAGAAGTCATAGAGTTTGATGTATCCAACCGATTACGGGTCATTGAAGAAGTTATTAACGAAGCGTCGCATAAGGTCCTGGTGTTTGTTCCATTTACTCATACTATAGAACTACTAAACAAATATTTAACAGCAGCTAATATACCTTGTGCAATTATTAACGGGCAAGTCCCTGTAAACAAAAGGCACAACATAATCAACGACTTTCAAACAACAGAAAACATTCGTGTACTTATCATCCAACCACAAGCAGCATCGCACGGGTTAACACTGACTGCCGCTAACGTAATCATTTGGTATGCTCCTATGACCAGCGTAGAGACGTACTTACAAGCTAATGCTCGTATTAATCGTCCTGGGCAAAAGAACCCTATGACCATTGTACATATCAAAGGAAGTGAAGTAGAAGCAAAGCTATACAAAATGTTACAAAGTAACATAGACAGTCATACAAAAATAATTGACTTATATAGACAAGAAATAGAAAATATAGCTTGACATTGTCAAAGTCATCTGTATAATAAAAAGTTCGTAGTTTGAAGGAGCTAAATGATGGAAGATTTTACAACAGATAAACTCGCCGAAGTTTACATAAAGATTCGTGACAAACGAGCAGAATTAAAAGAGCAATTTGAGGTACAAGACGAAGGCTTGAAAGCCCAGCAAGAACTGCTAGCGGAGAAGATGCTAGATATATGCAGGGACAACAACGCTGACAGCATCAAAACACCAGCAGGGACAATCATTCGTAAAGTGGATACACGGTACTGGACGACTGATTGGGATTCTATGTATCAGTTTATAGAAGAACATGATGCATACCCCCTGCTCGAGAAGAGGATACATCAAACTAACCTCAAGCAGTTTCTCGAAGAGAATCCCGAACTGTTACCTGCTGGTTTACAAGCAGACAGAAAATACACCGTGGTCGTTAGAAGGAGCAAATAATGAGTAGCATTTCTATTTTTCAACAAAAATCAGCACCAGTAGCAGGTCGTGAAGTTAGTGATTTATCTAAAGCATTAGCAGGTGCAAACAGTAATACATCCCGTCGTATCACTATGTCTAAGGGTGTATTCCGTCGTATCATTAACGGTAAGGAAGCAGGTAAGATTAAAGACGGTCATATGAACGTCATCGTTATCAATGCCTTACCTAAAGTATCCCGTCAATTCTATGCAACTGCATTTGATCCTGATGCGGCTCCTACTCTGCCAGACTGCTGGTCAAACTTAGGTGATGTACCTGACCCTAAAGCTGCTAATGCACAATCAGCAAACTGCGCTAGCTGCTCACAAAACATTGACGGCTCAGGCACTAATGGCAAAGGTCGTGCATGTCGTTTTAATCGTCGTGTAGCCATGGTACTCGAAGGCGATATGAGTGGTGATATATACCAGTTCAATATCCCAGCTAAGTCATTGTTTGGTAAGGGCACTGGTAATACACATCCGTTTGAAAGCTACATTAAGTTCTTACCAGCTAATGGAGAAAGCATTGACCGCATCGTTACTCAGATTGCATTTGATGAGAACGAGACTGCCGATGTATTAAAGTTTACTCCTGTGCGTCATCTAACTGATGAAGAGATTGATGTAGTAGAAGCTGCTCAGGCAACACCAGAGTCTAAGACTGTAATTCAGTTAACCGTAGCTCAGCAAGATGGTGTTGTTAAGTTACCGCCAGCAGCTAAAGCAGTGCCAGCGTTTGTAGAAACTGAAGAAGTTATTGAAGAGCCTGTTGTTAAACGGTCTAAGAAGGCTGAAGCGCCTCCTACAGCACCAAAGGCAAATCTAGCTGACGTTGTCAGTGCTTGGTCGGATAGTTAATAATGAGTTACGGCTATAGTGCCAAGACTATTCAGTTAAACAAAAGAGCTGATAGCAGTGGGCTTGGAGTTGCGTTGGGTAGGGCGGCTATCAAACTAGGTATATCGGTTGCAGATGTAGCCGCTACGCTTAGGGTTAGCCGTCAGACCGTCTATAACTGGTTCGTTGGGGCGTATACACCAAAGGACAGTGTTACTAAAGACGTAACTAGATTACTCAATAGTTTTAACAAGCACATCAAAGAATCAAAGCTTAAGTAAAACCTATTAACGGAGGTTTGGGGGGAGTAGTCCCCCCTTTTTTCCCTAACAATGAGACAACGATGGCAAATATTGACCTATTAAACAGAGTGCAAAGCCCCGATGGGTGGCTTACCGTGCTCGGCTTAAAGGGTAAGTCTGCTATACAAGAGCTTGTTCAAACACGAGAAGAATTTGATAAGTATGTAGCAGAGTTTTTAGAAAAAGGTAGGGATGTTTATTTTGGCGTAGCTAAGTTTGAAACCAATTTAAACCGCAAAAAGGAAAATGTAAAAGACCTTAAATCTTTTTGGCTCGATTTAGATTGTGGCGAGTCTAAAGCAGAAGTAAACCAAAAGACAGGTCGCCCCGACGGATACATTGATCAAGCTACTGGATTACAAGAACTACAAAAGTTTTGCAAACTAATCGGATTACCCAGACCATTACTTGTTAACTCAGGTAGAGGCATCCATGCGTATTGGCCCCTTACTAATCCTGTAAGTAAAGAGGAATGGGAGCCAGTTGCTAATCGTTTGAACGAGTTGTGTGTATTGCACAACCTTTATGTCGACGCAAGCGTATTTGAAATAGCCCGTGTTCTTAGAGTACCAGGCACACTGAATTTTAAAGATAATCCACCTAAGCCAGTAGAGCTAATCAGTGATGCACCAGATGTAGAGTACGAAACATTTAAAAATTTACTAGGCGTAAAAGAAGCGCCAACAAAACCTTCCGCACCAAAAGAATTAAGTGAATTACAAAAAGCCATGGCTGCTAATACCGTATCACGGTTTAGTAAGATTATGATTCGCAGTGCCAACAACGAAGGTTGTGCACAGTTGTTGTACCAGTTTCAAAATCAAGACTCTGTATCCGAACCTATGTGGTTCAATGCCTTATCTATTGCTCACCGTTGCGTAGACAGAGAAACTGCAATCCACAAGATTTCAGAACGGCATCCTGAGTACTCACCCGAAGATACAGAGAACAAAGCTAGCCACACTGCGTTTGCACAACGATGCGCTACGTTTGAGAAAAATAATCCAGGAGGTTGTGATGGTTGTCAATGGAAGGGTCGTATTGGTTCTCCCATTGCATTAGGTAGAGAAATAGTAAAGGCAGAAGAAACAGAGGTTCACGAGACCGAAGAGTTAGATGACTTTGCAACACACAAGATACCGTCTTACCCCTACCCTTATTTCCGTGGTAAGAATGGTGGCATTTACATAACTGTTAGCAGCGAGGAAGAAACAGAACCTATCTGCGTGTATGAGCATGACTTGTATGTAGTAAAGCGCATGAATGACCCTGACCCTTCTGTGGGTGAGTTAGTACTGTTACGTTTGCATTTACCTCAAGACGGTGTACGAGAATTTACAATACCCCTTTCTACGGTGGCAGTTAAAGAAAGATTGCGTGAAGCTCTTTCTACCAAGGGTGTGGCAGGAATGCCAAAACAAATGGATCAATTAATGGCGTTCTTAATGACGTTCATTAAAGAATTGCAATATAAAAAGAAAGCGGAACTTATGAGGACACAATTTGGCTGGGTAGATAAAGACAGCAAGTTTATTATTGGTGACAGAGAGGTTAGTAAGGATGGTGCATTCCATAGCCCTCCATCCACAGTTACACAACAGTTTGCAGAAAGCATGCATCCTATGGGGACAATGGAGAAGTGGAAAGAAGTATTTAATATGTACGGGGCGCCTGGTCTAGAACCCCATGCGTTCGCTGCGCTTACTGCGTTTGGCGCGCCGCTTCTTAAATTCACTGGTCATAGCGGAGCAATCATAAACCTAATCCACAAGGATTCAGGCACAGGTAAATCTACGGCGTTGTATATGTGCAATAGCGTGTACGGACACCCCGATAAACTAGCGGCTATTTGGAAAGATACCCTAGCTGCTAAGGTGCTTCACCTAGGTATTATGAATAACTTACCGTTTACTGTGGATGAGATTACCAATCTTAGCCCTGCGGACTTCTCTACCCTAGCGTATAGCATGTCACAAGGTCGTGGAGCAAATAGGTCTAGGTCAGACAAAAATGAGATGCGCATTAACAAGACTACTTGGCAGACCATATCCTTAGCTAGTTCTAACGCTAGCTTCTACGAGAAAATGGGTGTGCATAAAAATAGTCCTGACGGGGAGATGATGCGCTTGCTAGAGTATCAAATCCACCCAAGTAATATTATTCCAACGCATGTAGCTAAGCACATGTTTGACCACCAGCTCAAGGAAAACTACGGTCATGCTGGAGATATTTACTGTTCTTATTTAGTCAATAATTTAGAAGATGCTAAGAGCAACATGTTAGCTATCCAACAGAAAATTGATAAAGAGATGCGCCTAACCAACAAGGAGCGCTTCTGGTCTGCAGTTATTGCTTGTAACCTGACAGGAGGTTTGATTGCCCGTATGCTAGGTCTACACGACTACGATATGAAAGCTATCTACGCATGGTCTATGCAGATGTTAACCACAGTACGCCAAGATATTGCACCGCCAGCTAACAACTCCTCTTCTGTAATTGGTGACTACCTTAATCGTCATATACAAAACATGTTGGTTGTAAACAACGATACAGATAAGCGTACCAATATGCATGCATTGCCAATACAAGAACCACGGGGTGAGTTGTATATCCGTTACGAGCCTGATACAAAGCTAATGTATATCGTTGCTAAACACTTTAAAAAGGATTGTGTGGAGTCACAAGCATCATACAAAGACACATTGCATGAGCTTAAGACCAAGGGCATCTTCCTTAAGGGGGATACCAAGCAGATGTCAAAAGGCATGCGGGTTACATCACCTGGAGTCTATGCGTTAATATTTGATTGTTCTGTAACGGACTTTATTAATATAGATGCGATGGTTGCGCCTATAGTTGAGAATGCTAGTAGAGAAGATTAGTTACAACGTTAACTGGAAAAATTTTAAAGTGGGGTATTCGATTTTCATACCCTGCATTGACACCAGTGTAGCTAAGCAGGATATCCTACGTGTTACAAAAAGATTAAAAATAGAAGTAATTACAAAATTAGTTATTGAAGAGGGCGTAAGAGGCTTACGCATATGGAGAATTTAACCTATACTCAAGCACAGAACAGCTCGTCTGTTTCTCCTCGGAAGTTAGCTCCTTCCAACCCTCTTGAACCCCGCCTAGTGCGGGGTCTTTTTTATCTCTTGTCTACAGAACGAGTACCCTCTACTAGAGGATAAACAAATGGAGCTTGTGCATCTGTTACAGATAAGCCTTGGGACGATTTGCCACGGCGTTCCTCACGAGATTGCAAGGAGTTATTAATTGTTTCACCGCTGATAGGTAACATAGAGTTTTTGGTATTAAATTTGTCTACTTGTTCTAGTATTGAATCAACTTTATCATCGTCATCATTACGTACTGCTATATCTAAACGATTAAGCAACGTAGCCTTTTCTTTTTCTATCTTTGTAACTATTTGTTTAGCCATAAAGTTAGACTTTTGTATTTGTGCTACTTCAGTATTTCCAAACCCTAGAGCTTGCGCAGCTAATTTGCCTGTTGTATAAAACTCCGCATCCATAATCTCGTCGCCTTTGGTGGTAGTAGCACCTTCTTTACTTAGCCTATATGAAGTTAAACTGCCTCTAAGCCACGCTGGAGAAAGTTTTTCAAAGCCTCTATTTATTTGCCCATTATTAAAGTCATCAAAAGCACCCGCTATGTTTACACCTATGCTACCTATAGGACCAGTAAAACCAAACACAAAGTTTTGGAAAGCCTCTTTAGAAGTATTTCCAGGAGTATCGTCTCTAAACCATAATCCGTCTAACGAAGTAGATGCACCAAGATTTAAACCTGTAACTGCAGATAGTGGGCCCATTTCAACACTACGAGCTAAGGTTGCAGCGTCTTCTTCAGTCAATCCTAAAACGCTAGCTAGGTTACTGTCGGGACCAAAATAGGTAGGAATAAACCAATTTCTAAACCATAAATCTAAATTACGTTTACCAAGTGGGTTTCCTTCATCATCTTCATCATAGTCTTCATCATCTTCATCCCGCATTAACTCACGTACGCCTTCTGCTACACCCATGATAAAACTATATAAAGGAAATCCTGTAACACCAGCAAACAAACCAGTCATACCTAAAGTACCAAAGAACTTAATTGCTGCTTCTTTTTTTTCCTCTTTATTTAGAAACGGCAACATACCGTAAAAGTTACGTACTAAGTACGATGTCATTTGCAATGGGTAAGTTAAGAACTGTGTAGCTAGCTTAGCTCCTGGGCTACCCTTCATCAACCTAGGCTTGTTGTACTGTGTGTAATTAAACAAAGCATCGTACGTTAGACTTAAGGCTTTTTCAGTAGCAGCATCGAAAGCAGCTTTATCATCCATACCCTTTTGCTTGTAATCAGCATAGGCTAATTCAAAAGATGACATAAACATAATCTCACGAGATATGCGCTCAGCGTGGTGGAATGCACCACCCATAAAATTAAATACACCTCTAGTCGCTTTGCTAACTACATTGTGATACTGCCCAGTAGGAACTGCAGACATTGCAGTCATATCTCCTGCATAGGTAGACATAAATATATCTTTGTCGTTAGCAAAGTTCCAAGCATCTTTTAACGTTTTTCTATACGCTGGATCTTTGTGCTCAGTAACATACTTAGAGTCACCGATAGAAGGCTGCCCCCAGTTAGTAGTTACGTTCCCATTGTCATCTGTTTTAGTTGTGCTAAATTTATTCCACAGGGCACTATACCTAAGAGCAGTTGCACCTGCTTTTGCTACACCAAACTCAGCTCCAAGGGTTGGTAAACCTACTATTGGTAGTTGTGTCATCTGTATTAATGCAGACTTAGGAGAGGTTAGCAACCAATAGAACACAAACTTGTTACCTGCTGCCGCAACTTGATTCCAGTCTATGCCGTCATCAGGGACGCTAGGTGTAATCTCATCAAGCGCTCTAGCGCTAATTTCTCTAATAAGTACGGATAGCTTTAGCTTGTCTGGGTTCTGTGCTATCTCTGCATACGCAGCTGCTATGCCGTTACGAATCTTATCTGCGTAGCTTAGACGAGCTAGTTGATTAGCAGCTGTATGTTGGCTAGTAATAAAGTTGCGGATTACATCGGCACTAAAACCAGTCTTGCCTTGGCGGTGTACAAACTTACGGCGAATGTCCTTATCTGGTAGGGTCATCAGATACATTTGGTAGATATTGTCTTTAACAGCCTCTATATCCGACATTTTATTGCTATCTAGCATTGCAAAGATTTCTTTAAGCATGTCGCTAGACTCAACATGCTTCTCTCTTAGTTTGCGTATGTCATCGCCAACGTCTATATCCCCATCTTCAATCATTTTAGCTAAGCTACGATTAGTACCTCTAGCTTTATTAAGTTCAGCAACACGGGCTTCAACAGCAGCATTGCGGGCAGTAGCGCTTTCAAACATATAGAACTCACCACTTGCGCCTTTACCTACACTATAGAAAAAATTACCGTAACGCATTAATGGAAAGTAAATATCTAACAATCGGGCTTCTTGGAAGGTCTTAGTAATAGCCGCAATCAACTTACCTTTTGGAGTAGATGCATCATTAATATCTCCAGGTACGTTAGAAGATGCAATCTTTTCTTTTAGTAGCTTTTCATGCAAGTCAAACGTTTGCTTGTAGCTATCTCTAGCCATCTTGTATATAGCATGCCCTTCGCCGTTTCCAAATTTACCCAAGGCATCCCAGCCAAGCATAGTAAATTTTTCACCTGTAATAGGGTTATTTAAAATCCCACCCCCATACAATAGTTTTATAGCCTCGGTACGTTTACTTCTTTCACCTTTAAGTCTAGGCAAACTTTTAGGGTCTGTAGACGGGTTAAGAATATCGTTTTCTATTTGTTTTAATTTTGGATCATTTTTTATAGCAGTTGCCGCATCAGAATATTTAGCAGGGTCAACCTGTAAGAGAGTAGCTGCATTTATTACATCAGCTAATGCTTTGCCACCCTTTTTATATTTTTGGTTAAAGTTAATCCAAGCGGGAACTTTTTCTGATAGCTCACGAATCATGCGGGTACGCATACCAGCCATGTCATTTACAGCAGCGTTAATAACTTTTAGGTTGGTAAGCTTATCCCCTGCTATGCGGGTAATATCCCCTGTATCAAAAGCGCGCATTACAAACTTTAACTTAGCTACGCTTATAGTGCTATAAACAGCCTTCATTAGTCGAATAGCATCACTAGCATTTCTAGTTTGCATCATTAACTGACCGATTGAAGTATTCATGTCAGTACTGCTATGAGATAACCTAAGTTTTCTAAGTACGTTCTCCACCGTTTTTAACTGCTTAGGCGCTTTGGGGGGCTTAGGTGCTTTGGGTGACTTAGGTGCTTTAGCCGCTGACGGTTCACCCAGTAATTCATTCAGTTCAATTTCTTCTGGAGTCACAGGCGTACTTAATAACTTATCAGTAACAATTATTAAATCTTGCAAAGCGGACATATGCTCTTTGCCCATACTAAACATCTTACGTAAGCTCTGTACAAATCGAGTAAAAATTTTGCTAATAAACCCAGGGGCTTCACCAGCGTACTCACCAGGGGCTAATAGGAGAAAGTCCTGCATCAAAGGTAAAGACAGACCATATGCTACAAATTCTCTAAGGTCAGTAAATGCTTCTTTTGGAATTTTTAACATCTGAGGAGGAAGCATACCCGCATCAGCAAGTTCGTCGTATATTTTCTTAGCATCCTCCATGGTGTCGTACAGTTCTTGAACAGGAACTCGTAAAGCAGCAGGGATGGGTCGTTTGGCGTTTTTTAAAAAATCAAATGCAATAATACGAGCAACCGTTGCAGCATGCAAAGCCTCGTGTAACACAACAGTATTGTTGATACCGCCTTTACGCAGTACGTAAATAGTGTTTGTCTCGGGATCAAAAAGACCTGCTGAGTCTTTCATAAACCTTTGTAGTTTAGGAGTAGGCATATCTGCCTCGCTGTCTACTATGACAAACTTAACCCCATTAAGAAACGGCGCAAGACGCTTAGCTAGCACTTTTTCAAATGCGTTGCTACTTTTTGAGTTAGCTATGTAATTAACTGCACCTTTAGCAAAAGAAAACTTTTCAAACGCTGCGTTGTCTTGTCCATTAGTGGACTCAATAATTTCAGAACGGCTAGGTGTGCCCAATTTTTGCTTGGCTTCGTGTCTTTGTTTACCAAGCTCACGTTCTTGAGGATCAGCTTTTTCTAATAGGGTAGTAGCTCTTTTACCCGCAGTTTTATTCTTTTGGTCTGGATTTGTAGCTAAACCATGCGCAACTGCAAGAGCGCCTATGCGTTCTTCTCTTAGACCAAACAAAGTATCCTGAGCTTCTTTCTCAGTGCCAGAATTCTCAATAATGGCTTGCTCATCAACTACTCTGTTTAGAACCTTCTCAGCTTTAGTAACTTCAGTAATAGCATTTTTACCTATATCCTGACGTTGTTTGCGATATTCAGCAGCAGCAGCTATTTGCTCTGGAGTCTTGTCCGCTTTTGGTCTACCTCTTGGCTTACCAATTTTAACTGGGGGTGTTGTTGATTTAAAGTCTGGGCTACGAGCAATTTGGCTAATTGGGATATTTACTTCTTCACCGTCAACCAATGCAACAACTTCTCTTTCCCCGCTATCAGATGCAAGTCTTTCTGCTACAACTTGAATAGGTATATCAACACCATCTTTTCTCCAGACAAAACCTGTATCTAATACATTGGGTTTGTTTTCTTCAGTAAGCGCAGCAGGTGCACCCGTATCAGCCGCCATTTGTTTTTGACGTAGGCTTTCTGTGGCAAGAGCAGTTACTTGCTCATCCGTCATTTGTGGATACTTAGCTTTTAGTTCAGCAACTAGTGTATTGAGTTCAGTTCCTTCTCCGCTTCCAGTAGCAGTAGTAGTCGTGCCAGTTGCTGCCAAGTTTCCTTGGGTAGTGTCCGTAGTTCCTGTGTCGGTTCCGCTTGTTCCGCTAGGCACAGAAACGCCTGGTTTATTTGCTCCACCGATAATTGATTCAAGTCCATCTAGTCCACCTTCCTGCAGTATGGCATCACCAGCAAGGGCAAAAGCTTCTTCTTCAGTATAAAGACGTCCAGCTGACCCTTTCTTTTGTGTTTTAGGGTTTATTGTATTCTTTAATCTTTCAACTTCATCGTTAAACTGTTGCCCCAAAGCATCCATAGCCCCAGGTGCATTGAGCTTATCAAGTATTTTCTTTTGATCTTCAACAGATTTAGCTTCCGCTTCTCTTTTTGCAATGGTAGATGGTAAGCGTTCATAGGCTTGTTGCCCGCCAAATGCTCCTGTCTCTAATAAGCTAGATGGACCTTCACCCGCAGCTTCTAAAACTGCTCGACCAGGTTTTTTAACCTCACCTTCAGTAGCAAGCTGTGCAAGTATTTCACCGCCAGCACCACTAACCATTTGCGCAACAGGTTGGGCCACCCCAATATTGACTGCTTCTTTTGCAAATTGATTTTTTATTACCCCTTTAGGTACAAGCATTTTGCTAGCCAAACCAGCAGCGGCGGTATCTGCAATGGCAATAATAGAACCCCGTGCTAAAGCATGTTCATACGCTTTAGCAAATAGTGTAGGATCGTTTAATGCTTTGTTAACCGCTATAGGGTCTCCAGTATTAATTCCGTTATCTTGAAAGTACTCCATAACCCCAGAAGACAACTCACTAGCAAAGCTAGTACTACCCATAGCCAACGCACCCACAGTAGGGTTACGTGTTATAGCACCTAGTACAAGAGCAGGAGCAACCTGTGGCAAGCTTTCTAAAGATACACTAGCCATAACCCCTAAAGGATCAGCTTGGAATGCTTGGAATGCTTGCCGTGCAGTTGTTACATCATTTAATAGTTCAACGGCTGGTCTTTTTTTAATTTTACTAATTTCTGTTTGAACGCCCATTACTTTCTTTTGTGCTTCTGCTTGCCGTGCCTGCAATGATTTAATTGCGGCTTCAGCTTCTTCTGGTTGAAGAGGGGTCATCTCTCCAGTTAGTGGATCCCGTGGACCAACCTTGCCTTCTCGTATTGCATTAATTTCTTTTTGAAGACTAGTAATTTCTAAGTTTGGAACAACAGTTGCTAACCCTTTGACCCCTGCTTTTATTGGATCAGTCTGCCGCTGCAGGAATGGCACTTCCGCTTCGTACTTTGCGGTTGCGTCTGCTAGTTGTTTCTTTTGTTGCTCAGTTAGACCCGCACCTGGCTGCGCTGCAAATGCCCCTCTAGGGGTTTCCATTTGTGAAGTTACTTCTTCAGGGCTGCTTATAGGGGTGACTTCTGTTGTTGCTACTGTAGGGGCAACTGCTTTAGCTACAGGTTTATCTTTTGTAATCAGATGAGTCAATATATCGGTATCAGCAAGACCCGCTTCCCTAGCACCTGCTAGGTTGTATTTGTATTTGTTGGCAAGGTAGTTATTAATCTCAGCATCGCTAAGACCTGCTTTCCTTGCACCTTCGACGTCATATGCCATTATTTAACTATCAAAATCAGCAGGGTTTGCTTTACTACTAGTTTTTGGCTTACTACTGCCCCCACCAGATTGATTTTTAGTCATTATTTCGTCCCTTACCCGCTCTTTAATATCTGCTTTAATTTTTTTCTTTTCAGCGGGAGAAAGGTTTTTGTAATTAGGATCACTTTGTGCTTTTTTAAGTTCAGCTTTAAATCTATCGTTTCCAGGAGTACCCACTTCTCTAATCTCTTTATTAGCATCATCCCTAGTAAGATTTTGTCCAGTAATATTTACTTGTTGCGCTGCAACACCTGCACGTGCCATTTGAGCTTGCTGCACTTTATTTAAATAATCGTTCCTACCTTCAAGAAGAACAATTTCCTCAGGTCTTTTATCACCCTTAGCCCTTGCATCTGCTAAATAACCCCTAGCGTGATTATCTGCTCTATCTGCTACAGAAGCTCTTGTACTTGCAACTTTTTCTTTACTGAGACGTTCTTCCGCTTTCTCAAACATAGCATTGCCACCAGTAATATCACCTAGCTTCATTAGGCGTTCACCTTCAGCAACTTCAGCAAGACCTTTAGCAACACCACCACGACGCTCTCTAAGTCCTTCTTGGCGGGCTATCATTCCAGGCAATGTTGCTTGACCTGCTCTAGCACCTGCTTGCGCTAAAGGGCCTGCTTGAGTAGCTAAGTTAATACCAAAGTTTAACAAGTCATACCCTCTAGCTTGTTTCTCAGCATCTCCCAAGGCAGCTTGTTCTTTTGCATAAAACTCACCTAATGCAGCCTTGGGCGCACCAACACCAGCAGCCTCACGTTGTTTTCTAGCAAAGTTCTCGTATTTTTGACGTGAAAGAAACTCTTGTTGTAAGCGAGCTGCTTCTTCTGGGTCTAACTCAACTTCACCCTCATTAGCAAAAGCTACAATACCGCCACTAGCGGCATTTAATGTATCCATAGCACCAGCAGGTGCGGCAGGTAAACCAGCTCTTTCTGATACTGGAGTAGGCATAGCTTGTTGATCTTGGGCAATAGATTGTTGAGCTTGTTGCTCAGCTTGCGCCCGTATTTTCTTTTCTTGTAACACCTCTAATGCCATAGTGCGTACTTCTTCACTAGAGCTACTTTGAGCCACTTGCTGCAACTGGTCTATAGGCATCATTTCTAATTTAGCTTTAATACCTTGAACCGCTGCGCTTCTAGGATTAGCTTGAGCCAAACCTCGGTTGGCGTAGCCTGTAACACCGCCCTCTGCTAAACCCTTGATAGTTCCCCCTTCTGCAAATAAACCAGCTTGCTTAGCGCCAGCAGCTCCAGCCAAAAGACCAAGACCTTGATTAAGGTTAGAAGGTTGAGCTTGATAAGTCTGAGTTGTAGTTGCTTGTAATGGCAAACCACGAAGCATATTGGACATCATGCCTAATTGCATGAGCGGATATTGTTGTTGTGTTGCGTAATCTTGAATTGATTGATTAATCTTAGCCTGCTCAAGGGCTTGTTGCTGCCCGCCCATTTGATTTTGCAAACCAATAATATCTTTTTGAGCGCCTAATTGAGCACCACCTAACTGACCTAAAGTAGACGCAGCTTGTCCTGCCTGCCCATAACCTTGCATACCTAAAGTAGAACCAAACTGTTGTGCTTGCATTGCTCTATCAAACGCAGACTGTGACCCTTGTGCTTGGATATTAGACAGGTTAGATAATAAATTCTTTTCACGCTCACTTTGCATCAAAGCCTGACGTGCACCGCCGTAAGTACCTTGACGAGCAGCACCTAAGTTTTGAGCGTTTTGTGCCATTTGAGCTTCACGTACAGCAGCAGTTTTGGCAATATCCGTAACACTTTGTTGATACGGCGACATAAATGCTTGCATTCTTGCAGGGTCAGTTACGTTTTGGTTATATTGTTGCCCTGCACCTAACGAACCTAAACCAGCAGCACCAGCTAAAGTAGTAGCATCTCCAAATTGTCCTGGAGTTTGTAACCCTCTCACACTAGTTTGTGCTTGTTGTTGTAATGGAGAAAAACCAGCAAAATAATTGTTTACGTCTGTGCTGTAGGGTCTATACGGTTTAAACCCAGTGATATCAAAACCACCTTCTCCAGTAGGAGTGCCTTCAAATAATTGTTTCTGGGTAGCACCCAGCATTGTGGTTACATAAGGTTTTGCATATTCAGGAACATTAGTGTTATAAGTTGTTGACTGTTGGGGTGCACTACTACCACCACCACCGCCGCCACCACCATAAATACGTCCTCCACTCACTTTTTTAGTGGTAACGGAATCTCCTAGGGGTTCTCCTAAGGCATATAACTGGCGACGTGAATAATTCATAATTTTCCCTTACAACATCTTAGTAAATATTTTATCTGTATGCTTGTACCCTAAATACTCAAACAACTTAGAGTTGTCTAAATGCACTTTAGTATGTATTACAACTCTATTTACTCCACGCTCTTTTAAAACTTGTTCAGCGTATTGAAACAATCTAATTCCTACTCGACCTTTTCTGTATTCTTTTTTAACAAAATACAAATCTTCAAAAGCCGTTAAACAATCTTTGTAATGCAAATGAGGCTGGATATAAAAAATAACATACCCAACTAATTCACCATCTGCCCTACAAGTAATAGTCCTTAATAAACCTGCTTCCCCCATCTGCCTATAAGCATCATAATTTGGATTGGCAGGGTAATCTTTTGTTACACATAACTCATCATAATGCTCAGGAAATAGCTTTTCAAACTCTGGTATAAAGTCAAGCCCATTGACGTCTTCATACGTAAGTGTTGTCATGCGGGCATATATCTATTAGCTTTAACCGCAGGGGCTTGTTTTCTTTTACCAGTTCTAGCCTTGCGAATTTTATCCATCATGCTATATAACTTTTTAGCACCAGCGTCCGTAGAGCCATTACCTAAATGCGAAACAACATCAGCTGGGACAACAAACTCTCCATCAGCCAACCGTGCTGGTTGCTTTCCAGCAATAGTAGCAGGAATAGAATCAGACATACCATCACCAGGTCCTTTAAGCATCCTTCCGCCATCAGAGTACCCTCCTAGGTTGTAACGCATAGTGCCACCAGCAGCAGCTTCTTCTATTTCAGGAGTAGCGCCTCTAATATCGCCTAGACCTTTAATTGAGGTTTTAGGGAGAGCAATTGGCTTAATACCAGCACCCCTACCTGCTTTACCTAAACGAATCATAGAAGCAGTCAATGCATCTTTTTTTGCTGTATCTACATCAGTATCCCTAAAGATACCTGTGCGTGGAACCCCAACACTTTCTGGTAATGGGCTTAATTGCTGTTGCCCTTGTCTATCCAAGTAATCTTGTAACACATTAACTTGACCCTTACTTCTATAGCGCGCAATACCGCCAGAAGCCATGTCGACACCGCTCTCATCATCAAAAGAATTCATTACGCCACCCTCTGCTGCATAAGTGGCTTGATAGTATGGATTAGGTCTTGGAGCTTCGTACGCTTTGTAATCAGGACTCATACGATAGCCTTTTAACTGTCTATCGTATTCATCTTCGGTATAACCAACAGGTGCTTTTTGTTCTTTATTAAGAAATTCAGGAAGAAACGCGCTGCCTATAGTAAGTGCATTATCTTTAGCAAAAGTTCCAGCAGCACTTGGACTACTAAATACTTCTCCAATTCCTTTAGTTACATTACCTGTTGTAGTAGCACCAGCAGCGCCTTGCGCCCTACCAGCGGCACTAATAATATCTTGGGGGTTAGCTCCAGGAGCCTTTAATGCACCTTGATAATCCTGTAAAGTTTGTGGAGTTAACTTGTCAAAGTTATTTGGGTTTTCTAAAAAGTTTTGAGCAGCTTGTTGATAATAATTAGTACCCGCCGCCCCTGCTACTTCAGTGCTAGCTCCTGGTGTTGCTCCAGGAAAATACATCCCAGATTCTGTAGGTATACCAACACCACCGCTACCAACAGGAAGATTTTCAAGTCCTGATGTAACTGCTTGTCGTTGAGTTTCGTTAAACACATTTAAAGCAGCGTCACCCCCTTGAGTTGCTAAAGCTTCTCCACCTAAAGCCCCTAGACTGCTAGTTAACCCAGCACCGCCATAAGCACTCAGACCTGCCATGAGACCTTTGGTAACACTGCCTGTAGCCAAGCCATAGCCACCACCAACTATTAAAGCTGCCATTGGTGCACCTACGCCAGTAGCTGCAAGGGCTGCACCTGCTACCATAGGGAGCATTCTTTTTAAGAAGCCCGCTTCTACTAGACCTGTATCAGGGTTAATTGTGAGCGAACCGCCACGAGCCATAGCTAAAGCTTGGAGACCTTTTATTTCACCTTTAGTCATGTGGACTAATTCGGTATCACCCCCACGACCATAAGAGGCTAAATGTTGTGCTGCAGCATAGCTCATAAACGCCTCGCAAAATAGTTCATACTGTTACCGTTACCGTCCCCACACTAGCTGTGGCAGATACTCCAAATAGATAAGAAATATTAGGTACTACAATCCTTAAGTCTTCCCCAACCTGAAATACAGTGCCGTTTGGCAAATTGTACCCTGATGTTGGTAGATTTAATAGCCTGATCCCGTCTGCCTGTAAAGGCACGTTGGAGTCTAACTGGGTAAAGTAAAGCCGTAAAACCCCGATTAACTGAGACAGTTGCTGTTGGTCGTAATCTGGTGTTGCAAGCGGAAGAGCTGGCGCCCGAAATCGTTGCATTCCCATTATCTGCGCCCATCTGGTCTACCATCCAATCTTGGACTACCTAACTGCCATTGGACATCTAAATCGGTTGATTCAATCTCGATTGCCATCTGCCGTGCCCTAGCCCTCATAAAGATCTGTTCGGTATAGACGTCTACCGAGGTCTCGATGACTTGTTCAGAATCTACGTTGGAATAGGCATTGCCAGGGAAGTTCCGTGGTTTTATGTACATTGTGACCGCAGGTAGGGCGGCAGTCGATCCAGCAAAATTGAGGTCAGGGATAATCCGTTTGGTCAAGATAAACTGATCTCCGTCTACTAGGTCAAAGTCCGAAGACGCAATAAACGAGGTCATCGCATCCGTGCCGTCATTCAGTCCTTCTTCGTGGTTGTAAATAATACTATCAGCCGTTATAGCAGTTGATACGACACTTTGAGAGATATTAACGGTGTAAGTTCCAATCCCGCCAGTGCCAGTGCCTAGAGCCGTTATTGTGGTTCCTACAGAAATGCCTGTGCCAGTAATGACTGAACCTACTTGTAAAATGCCTACCGAGACCGCAGTGACTGTTAAAGTCGTAGAGGTAATAGAACCTGTAACGTAGGTTCCTGTAAGCGCTTGAGGGTATTCCCTTAAAGACGAGTCCGACCACGCAGTACGATCTATTGTGCCGTAGTACCAAATCTTCTCTAAATGGTTGTAAATAACATAGGCGTCATTGACTTGACTAGTTGCCGTTGGATAGAACCACCAGACCTCGTTCCAGCCTTCATTAGTTCCTGAAATAACTTGGTCGGCTTGGTCGTAGTTAAAGTTTTGAAAAACGTGGTTTCTTAGGGTACAAGGCAAAGTTTCAACCCGTCCTGTGTAGGCATAGAACTTATCATGCCCCATCCAATAGGCGGTGTTATTAACGGCTACGACAGCACGAGGACCAATAATAGAAATATTGTCCGAAAGCTCATTAAGACTAAAGACGTCTGTGGTGCCTACGAACTGGAGAGAATTTAAGGTTCCCTCTGTATATACAAGGATTTCTTGACGAGTTGCTACCGCACAGACAATGGCTGAACCACGGGAAACCCGTATAAAACCTGCCGAATTAGTGACTAAAGGTGTCCAGACATTAGGCTGATCTTGGGTAGCCCAGCGGATTAATAGGGGGTCAAATGATCCTCCCCCATAAGGGGTAGCACCAAAACAAATAAGATGTTTATCGTTCTGGGAGACTAGAACCTGCATTGCCTGCGTAGGAACGTCTGCTGGGGCTACGCTGTCTATAGTCGTTGCAGAAAGTAAAGTAGCTCTAACTCCCACACCACCTGAATATTGCCAATAGTAAATTGCGCCATTACGAATATTAGCCACAAGGTCGTTATCAAAGTTCTGCAAGAACCAGTCCCGCTGAGGGTTGACTACAGGTGTAGGATTACCAGAACCCCAAGACAAACGGCTCCATGTGCCCGCACTCCAGCCATATCCTGCCGAAGCATTGTTGTTACCAATAGGTATTTGAATAGCGGCTGTAATTCCAGTACCGCCTCCAGAAGTAGAAGACGTAGCCGCAGTCGCAGCGGTAATCGTAAAGGTGCTTGACGTTACTTGATCAACAATAAACTCTGTATTTAGAGTAACCGCTAAGATTCCGCCTACTGCTACCGCACCCGAAAAAGTAACGTAATCTCCATCTGAAGCTCCGTGAGCCGTTATAGTCACAGTGACGGTTTTAGACCCGTTTACAGTGGTAAAGCAGTTATTTGTTGCTGGAGAAACAAAAGTAGCTTGTATAGGCGTGATGTCGTATAAAGTCTGTCCTGCCTCAATATAAAGTTTTTTTGATGTTCCTAGGGCTAAGTAGTTATCTGAAGCCGTGGTAATCCAGTTAAATACCTGCCGACAGATGCCAGCTACAGTAGAGGTACCGTAACGAAGCCAGCCGCCAATCTTTTGAGGATAACCAGAACGAAAGCGCACTTTATTGCACTCAAAGAACCCACCTTCGTTGGTGTAGTTAGTTTGATCCCTGTTTAAACCTGGCTTAAATTGTAGTTTTTGGAGTGGCATATTAGGCGTATTGTCGTGTACCCATTTTATCGATAATGAGTGCCTGTTGGCGAGGTTTATCTTTGGGTTTATTTGGGATAGATATATGTGTCCACCTGTCAAATTCACGAATAATCTGATCGTATCCGATCCCTGATGCAATCACTGCTTTAACAACTTCATCTGGGGTCATGCCTGGTACTCTAATATCAGCAGCACATCCTATGCGATGTTGTGAGGTGTTGCGACTTCCAACGGCATTATTCACGGCTTCTGACCTAAAGGCGGAGTTAACCATAATTGGCTTACCACCTAACACCTCTTTAACTTGCTCTAAGAACTCTGCCAATCGAGTCAAATTTTCGGTTTCTTCTACATTTGGGGTGTTGTCAAACTCACGATGGTCTGTGTGCGTTAGCTCTTCAAAGGTAAAGTGTTTACTTAGACTCATCTTTTGACCTCTTCATGTCCATAATCTTCTCAAGGGTGCGACCACCAAAGTAGAACGACATAATCAGCATACCCCACTGCCCAAGCAGTTCTACATAGGGTTGATGCACATTCATTTCAAACGCACTCATAATTGCAAATGATGTATATACAACCAAAATAAATACTAGCGTACCTGGACGGATGTTCTTAGACAACCAGCTATCACTAGACATATCAGCTTGCTGGCGTTTAGTTAATTCTTGGGCTTCAATGTTATCGGCATTAAGTTCAGCCAACCTGCCTTCTTGCTGCATCTGTAGCAACTCTTTTTGAGCCTTTGCCTTAGCTTCAGGGTCAGGAACAAACTTATCTAGAACTTTCATCCCAACATCAAACAGTGCCATTAACGGTAACATATTATCTCCATATTCCCCAAGTACATTCGTAAGCAATCCAAGCAGCCAATATGTAACAGAGCAACATTACGCTTTTCATAACCCGCCTGTCATGCTGTTCTAAATACCTATCTTGCCGTTCTTCCCATTGCTTTCTTGCTTTAATACCTTGTATTTCATCCCAAGCCTTACTACCGTATTTATTGGTAATTTGCTCTTGAATCTTTGCTTCTGACTGCCGTGCTATTAAAAGTCGTTGCCATTCGTCTACTGCTTCAATAATCGTTGCGGTATCAGGGTTAACTTGCCTAGCTTTTTTTCTTGTCTCAGTTCTTTCTTTTGCTGCTGAATCTGCTAACTCTAATACCCCGTCAATTGCTTTAGATAATTCTTTGCTTGCCTTTACCGACTCATTAATACTGCTGGTGACAGCTTTAACGCCCTCGGTAATTCCGAATGGATCAGGCATACCTTCACCTTACATTACTCCGCCACCAGCGGCAGGAACAGATGTCGCATGGATGGATATATGTTGTTTCAGGTTTAAGGGAGCGTTACAGTCTGAGCAGACATCGGCTTGCAATTCGGCTTCATCTAAGTCGTAACCACAAACCAAACACACCACTTCTATTTCGTGGTGCGGCTCAATTAGTCCACCTTCTAGTGTTCGGGCTGGAATAGTCTGTTTCATCCTACCAAAGCCTTTACTTCATCTTCAGTTAAACCAAGTGCAGCTAGTTTAGCTAGTGCAGATGCCTTTGTATCTATTGGGGCTTGAATTGCGTCAATAATGGCTTGTTTTTTAGCTTCATTAACAACAACTTTGCCGTCTACTAATTCCCAAGCATTAAAGTATTCTGTATCAATAGGAAGTTCTGAATTATCAACGATGATTGCACCTGCTGGGCAGTCTTTAGCAAGTACAGCTTCAATGCTAATTTCACCAGTAGGAATGCAAACTGATACACCGCCATTGTCGTTTTTAAAAATAATTACTTGTGACATGATTTATCCTTATGAACTAAATACTGAAACTGCAACATAATCAAAATCAGATAAAGCACCATTTGATGAAGTTCCAGTTACTACTCTAACAAAAGTGGTGCTAATAGCGTTAGAATAAGTTGCATTTGGATAAACAGTTGCCAATCCTTGATTGTCGTTACCACCACTTCTTCTTGTGGTTGCTAATGCTGAATAATTAGCATTAGGCATTGCAGTTGTAAAATTAACTGTATAGTCACCTGTGCCGTTATCTGTAATGCTAGATACATTAAATGCACTACGAATAGCTACCGTACCTGTACCGTTAAAATTTACCCATGCTTTAGCAATACCAGTCATGCCGTTTTGTGTTGCAAGAACGTCAGTTGGTGTGTTTAAAGTTGTTATTGTCGCAGTAGTGCTAGTTAAATTTGTAATAGTACCTGTTGCTGGTAAGTTTTGTACAGTAGTAATACCAGTAGCACTAACGCCTGATATTGTTCCTGTTCCGTCAATCGTAATAGGCATTATGTATTCTCCGCTGGTAATGGTGTGTTGCCTTCAGCTAACCATGCAAGGTAGGCTTGGTAGTCTGTGTTGGTTGGGTCAAAAGGAATGTATGCGTTATCTGTTAATCTTTCAACAACATTTATATCACCAAAACAATTTCTATATAGTTTATACATTTTATAACTCCGCAGATTCGTAGATGCGAGCATTTGCGTTTGCAGTAAATACTGCTCCAGCTTGTCCACTAGTTAATCCACTAGCAACACCAAATTCTATACTTGTAGAAAAAGGAGAGGGTCTATTTTGTGCAATAGATGTTGCTGTTATTGAACCAGCACCGCCACTAAATACAGTCCAATCGCCTACTGTTGAAGATGTAAGCGTAGGAGAAGTTCTCATTGTTACTGGTCTTAAAGCTGAAACGACTGTAGCTGTAGTTGAAGGTGACCAAGCAGTTCCTAACATTTGAGAAGAAGCACCACCCCAAACTTGTAGATAGCGTTGACACAAAGCAAACTCAGTACCATACTGTCTATATTCAAATCCAGTAGCACTACTTCCTACCTCTAGCTGAACTCCAGTTACATACCATGTAGCACCGTTTGTACCGACTACGGATGTTGCGCCTGTGGCAGAAAGATAGTTAGCAGCTGCCCATGCACCAGCAGTTCCACTAAGGGTTGTGCCTGTTCCTAAACTAAATTGAACATTTAAGCCTGTTCCGTTTGTAGCCCCTACCCAAGTTCCAGCAGTATCGCCAACAACAGTAATTGATTTTTGTTCCCAAGTGTTTGCGGCAGATATTGTATAGCTGAATGGGTATGAACGATTGTAGGCACTATTAGTTAATGAACCACCAAAAGTTCCAGTTAAAGAACTGCGCACAAAAAAACTAAGTGTAAATGTTTTAGCTGTTGCTTTTCCAAGGTCTAAGTCTGCCGTATTAAACCCTTCTATTGGCTGGAATATAGCAAACACTTCTCCTGCACCAACAGAATACGCAGACAATGATGTAACGCCAAGATAATTGCTAAAACCTGCTGGTGGTGTAACTGCACCTGCATTTTGTTGAATACTAAATTTAGATGCGGC
>Ga0315903_10002195_pt1 | contig 29132 bp, 36 predicted proteins | sample LakEriMetagenome_7_FD_203524 | JGI IMG/M metagenome (GOLD analysis project Ga0315903, IMG submission 203524) | Freshwater fungal communities from buoy surface, Lake Erie, Ohio, United States - Buoy 2 MA119 | ecosystem: Environmental > Aquatic > Freshwater > Lake | place: USA: Lake Erie, Ohio... | reverse complement strand
CCCCCCCAGCTAAGTGGCGATGGCGCGAACCTGGCCATAGTGGCACGGATGGCGGCGGCAAGGGCTGGCGCTGTGCCGAGAGTGGTTTCGTAGGCGTCCAGCACCGCCTGCGCGGCGGAGCTCAGTGGCTTGGGGGTGGTCACGGCCCAACCTCCCGGTCCTGCGGTTCAACCCACTTCAACCCGATCGTGTCGAACAGCTCCCGCTCAGTGCGGCAGGGAACAATCGACCCGTCCTCACGGCGCAACAGTCCGCCCTCAGAATGAAAGCCGGCACGCTTCCAGGCTGTCGCCAAGCGCAGGTGCGACCAGTCAGCGGAGCCAGTCCTGATCGCCAAAACCAAGCCATATCCGTCCGGGTGGGGCATGAACAGATCCAATTTCAATCCGCAGGAGAGCAACCTCTGGGTGTACCTGCCATCAGGGGCGCCCTTGAGTCCAGGCCACTGCCCAACAGCCTGGGCAAACCCACCGGCAAACAGCGGGGTCGATTCGAGGGGCGAGCGATCGGGTAAGCAGACGATCTCAAGGTCGCCGATCGTTGGGCGCTGCCGGCGACCACTGCCGGCTAGGTCGGCTTTGTGGCAGTGGGGCCGCAGGATGGCCAGCGTGTTGGCGGCAATGTCTAGGGCCTCGGCCAGGGGGATGCGGGGGCCGGTGCTCATGGCTGCACCCCCGCCCCAGGCACCGGCACGGGATGTGCCCGCAGCCAGGACTCGGCGATGGCGCGGGCTTCGCTGCCCAGGTCAGGGCTCCAGCGAGTGGAGTCCCAGCGACCGGCAGCCAACCAGACCCCTGTTCGCATTTTGGATGGCCCGTTTCTGATGAACGCAAATTCCAGGACCCAACGGGCCAGTCCTGCGCGGGCGGTGATGGTCAGGTGCCCGCCGTCGGCGAGGCCGGTGTAGATGGTGCGGGTGTTCATCGCTGGCCACCTTCAGGGGATGGGGCAACCGGGATAACGGGGATGGCGTAGTGAGGGAGCAGCCAGCCGGCTTGGACGAAGGTTGGGTCAACCATTCGCCAATACGCTGGGCCTTTTCTCGGGCTCCACCAGCATTCGCCACTGGCGTTGCGCCAACCTTCCAGCGCCCACGGGCGTTCGCTGACTGGTGTTGGGATAGGTGCGATCACCTCCCCTGGCTGGAGGGGCTGAACCACGCCGGGCTCGGTTTTCAGGTGCTCCAGAGCAGCCAAGTCCGCCTCGGTCAGGTGCATAACAACGGCGCGGGGGATCATGTAACCACTGCCGTCTGGCACAAAGTCTTCTGACTCCTGCCAAGGTCGGCCTAGGGCTGGATCGAAAAACCTGTCGCGATTGCCAGCCCCAATAGCCTCAAGCCGGCATTCAAAGCGGCCCAGCCTGACATCCTGGCGGGCTACGCGCTCCATCAGCACCGCAACCCTCTCCACCAGCTCGGCATGGGTTGGGATAGGGAGCCTTTTGGGATTGCGCCAGGCGGAAGGAATTGGAAGGGAAAAACGTTTCATGGTGTAAACAGTCCGAGATAATCGTCGGTCATAATTGCATCAATCCCCGGTGCATTCACCGGCAACTGAGGCGGCGGTGTGCATGGCTCGGCAAGGAGCCGGCGCTCTAATGCAGCACGCTCCAGGGGTGTCAGGAGATGCCCGACTGGGCAGAGCATTGCCGCCTCAGGCCCGGCCGCCCAGTCAGGCCACCGATCGCAGCCGTACTCCCAATGGACCCCACCAGGTCCCCAGGCTTGGCTGAGGTGCAGTATGGTGCCCTCCCGCCACATGATCAGCAGCCGCCAGCCAGGGACGGTCACCTGCTGTTGTTGATAACTGCCGGTCTCATCAGGGGTCTGGTCCACTGCGATGGGCTGCGCGGGATTGGCGATCAGGCGCAAGGCCTCGACCAGGGCTTCGCGAGTGGGGCGAACGGCGGGAGTGGGCTCCCGGTCGCCGGGGTGATTGGCTGGCAGTGTCGCCGGCTGGGATTTGCGTCGTTGGCGGGGTTTGGTCACCGCAACGCCTCAACCAAAAACAGCAGCACGCAAATCGAGCACAGGATCACCGCCAGCGCACGGACAATGGTCGGGGCCCCGAATGCCATGGTGAGGACTACGGCGGCGGCGGCTGCGGCCAGGGGCCGGACGTAGGGGTTGCGATTGACCGGGGCGATAAAACTGGGCGTGCCATTGCGAACCCTGATCCGGCAGTCAGGGCCGCGGCGAAGGCCTGGGGGGAAGGTGGGGCCGGTCACTTGCCTGCCTCGCGTTCGAGCAGCCAGGCGTACGCGCTGTTACCGCCATCGCGAAACCACCGGGCCACGGCCAGCACTGCCCTTTTGGCCTCGTCTTCCCATGGCTCTTCAGCTATGGCATATTCAACCATCTCAAGCAGGGTTTCAGATCCAGTGGGCTGAGGTTGCTCAATGTCGTTTATAAACAGCCGACTGCCTGAGGGCTGGGGTTTGGGTGGAGTGACAAGGGTTTGGGCCTGGAATGGTTGCTCAGGCGGCCCTGCCTGCGGCTCCGGCTTGCTGTTTGGGGGGGTCGGGGGGGTGGAATTTGCCGCCATCAGGTGCATAGCCGTCAAAATCCGAGAGCGTTGCCAGGCTGGCTGGACGGCGCTTTGTGTCTGGTCTACCAGCACATCACGCAAGCCATTGATGGCGGAGTCCCATGTCAGACCCGACCTCCCAGGCGGTTGGATGGGCGGCTCCGGCTTGCTGCTTGGGGCTGGCGCTGGTGGGTTGGATCCACGGCGGAGCATCGGAGTAGCCGCAGACCGCCAGGCTTCAGCGGTTATTTCACCACCTCCGCAAGAAATTCTTTTGGGATGCCTGAGTTTTTTGATCCAGGCAAGAAAGCTGATAGTCATCGAGGGTGAATGCAAAAAGCAAAAAGAATAGAAACAATGTTATTCCATCATCCTGTCAACCTCTTGCTTCGATTCATCTAATTGCGTTTGCAGCCTTTGTAAAGAGACTTTCAAAAACGCAATCTCTTCGCATAGCTTTACAATTCTTTCGTCGCGCTGGTCAATGGCTTTTTTGTTGCTGATGTAGGCCTCTGCGGTTGCCAAAATAAATGAGTCTTCTAGGCAGTGACTGTTTGCAGGTATCTGAATGGATATTTCTGCATCTCTGCCTGTAATTGTAATTTCATCGCCAAGCTCAATCGTCATCTTTGGCTTGACTTGCTCAAGTTGATTGTATCCTTCTTGTATAAAAACAGCATTCATCTCAAGCATTGCGGCTAATGCGGGCAACGACTTGTCCGCGCCATTGTGGGGGACGTGAATGGCAATGTGGGTAGCTCGGTTGGTTTCGATTAGAGCAAACATTTTGGAAAACGGTAAAAGAGGGTAGTGAATTAGCAAACAGGCCCAGGCGGGCCGAGGGCTGGGGCATGCTGGTTGGCGGACCCCTCAACCGTAGCACCGTGGTAGCGTGTTCGTCTACCATCGTTACGAACCGATCGGCGATATGCGGCCCAATCCTTTTACCGTCAGGCTCACCCCGGCGCTGCAGGCATGGCTAGACAGCCAGACCAGGGACGGCCTGCTCTCGCGTAACGCCATCGTCAGGCTTGCATTGCAGGCAGCCAAGGACCGGGGCGACGACCTGACGACCCAGCAGCCCAAGGCCACTGATCGGGCCGGGTCTTGATGGCCTCCACAACCAGGCTCATTCCCAGCGGGAAGCACAATCCCTGCCCGGTTTGCGGTCGCACAAAGGATGCGGACTGCAGGACATCGGGTGACGGGCTGGAGGTGATTTGTCATCACCCGAAAGAGCACCGCAAGGGCGAGGTGGTCACCGGGGCCGATGGGATGCCATGGGCTTTCACGGGGAACACCCAGGACGGTAGGGCCGGGCACTTCACCCTCGACAAACCCCGCGACGGGGCCCCGCGCCTTCCCAGGCGATCGATTCAGCACAGGCCAGCGGAGCCAGAACGAACACCCCCGGCGCCATTACCCGACCAGCCCCCGAAGCTGGCGCGGATGGCACCCCGTGAGCCGACCGGGAGCCCCTGGCGGTACAGCGACACCCAGCGGACCCGGAGGGTGGATCTTGAGGGAGGCGGCAAGGCCTTCTATGGATCCCACTTGGTGGGCGGCAGGTGGCAGGAGGGCAGCGGCCCTGACCCTTGGCCACTGTTCAACCAGGCCGACACGATCGGCGCCGATGGCTGGATCCTGGAACCCGAAGGCGAGAAGTGCGCAGAGATTGGGTCGTCTCAGGGGGTGGTCAGCATCAGCCAGCCGGGCCATTGCCATACCGTCGAGCAGATCGTGCCGCGTTACCGGGCGTTGCAAGAGGCCGGCGTCCCAGGGGTGATTTACCTGGCTGACTTTGACGGCCCACATCGGCCGCTGCACCAGCAGGAAGGTCGCCGCCGGGCAGAAAATGCACAGGAGGCCGCGGCGATTGCAGGCCTGCCGCTGATCGTGATCAGGGCTAACGATCTATGGCCCGGCATCCCAGACGGTGGATCGATCGACGACGCTCCAGACGGGTTCGGGGCTGCCATTGAGGACATTGAGGCCGCGGCAGTGGAGACCTACTGGACGCTGAAAGAACCTGTTCAACACCCCGTCCCCCCAGGTCCCATCACCGTTGAGCAGGTTAGGCAGCGCTATCAAGCTGCCATCGAAACCGGCGCCAGTCGGTCAGATCTTGAGACAGAACGCTTAGCCCTCGCTGCTGCCAGTGATCAACACCCAGCTGCACTGCGCGACCTGTTCAAAAGTCTTGAGCAGGAGCAGGAGGCCGCCCATGCGATCAGCGCCGAAACCCGCGCTATTCGTGACGCCGGTGAACAGAAGGCCATGGCCCAGTGCCTTCGCCTGGATTACCTCCTGCCTCCTTCCCTGGCCCAGGCCCTCACGATCCGCACCACCTGGTTGCCGGCTGATGATGTTGCCGCAGTCATGGCGTTTCTGACCTGCATATCGGGCCTGGTCAAATTGGGCACCGAGCTGGTGGCCTGCCCCGCCGCTGGCTACCGGGTACCACTCAACCTCTACTGCTGCCTGGTCGCTGTATCAGGTGCCAAAAAGTCACCCCTCAGCCGGGCTCTGGTCTCCGAACCAACCCACGCCCTGCGCCTTGACCTAGCACGCGATCACGATCGAGCCGAGAAAAACTGGGAGGAGCAGAACCGTGGCGTCAAGCCCGCCGATCGCACCGACCCCCCCAAGCCTGCCTACGTCTCGGTAACCGATGCCACGGCCGAGGCATTGATTCATCAGCTGCAGGTTCAGGAGGCCCGTGGTTTACCCCTGCTGTGGGAGCGCGATGAATTGGCCGGCCTTATCGGTGGCCTCAATGCCTACCGGGGCGGCCGTGGCGGTGACAGCGAACACCTCCTAGAGGCTTATGACGGCAGTGGTTTCAGGTCCCTGCGGATCTCAACCACTGGCGGCAGCCGCTCTTACAGCCGTTGCCACCTCTCCATCTGGGGCACCATCCAGCCCGATGTGCTCAAAGACCTGGTGAAAGGCGGTGACGCCTCCGGTCTTTGGGCCCGCTTTGCATTTGTTCCCCTGCCTGAAGAAGTCGTCCCCCTGGCCGTGAACCTTTCCCGGGCAGAGTTAGATGCAGCTCAGTGGGCCGAAAGCATGCTCAAGGATGTATGTGGCCAGATCTATCGCCTGCCGCGTTCCAGCATCTCCCTTAGCCCTAAGGGGCGTTCTGCATTCGTTGCCTATGAGGCCCGCTGTCAGCGTGACGCCCTTGATGCCGTGATCCCTGCCCAGGGGGCTCTCATGGCCAAGTCAGCAGGCAAGGCCCTCCGGATCGCTGGCCTAATCCACCTGCTCAACCAAGTCTCCCCAGACGGCGAACACAGCAACACCATCGGCGCTGAGGCGATCACCAGGGCCGCCACCCTGACCGACTACCTCAACTCCTGGGCACTGGGCCTTCATGCTTCAGCCGCTGATGGCCCCAACGACCTCATGCGGTTGATTCACAAGATCGCCCGCACTGCTGGGAATCGTCCGGTGACATGGCGGGACATCCAGCCTCGCCTTTCGAAGGTTCAGCGTCGTGAGGCTGATGCCGCCGCAGGGGCTCAGGCAATGCACGCATTGGCAGCCATGGGCCTAGGCGAAGTGGTTGTAGGGGCCAGAGGCGCGACCACCTACCAGGCCACTGGCGACTTCTGAACGAAGGGCGCTTGAGCCTACGTAGGTCATACGTAGGTCGGGTGAACCTACGCTCAAAACCCAGTCATAGAAAGGGATTATATATAATTAATAATATATGTAGGCATGTAGATACCTTTTTTCTTTCTCGTTTCCCCTCCCCTCCTCATTTCCTCAGTTTTTGTGACTAGCGACCTACGCAGGCCTACGCAGCCTTCATGGCCCAAACCCCTTGCGCTGCAGTTGATCGTATGTAGGCGGAACGACCTTCGTAAGACCTACACAAGACCCCCCTACGTGAAGAACTGGGCAAGCCGGCAAGGCTCTGCAGCCCCTCCAGAGCCCCCCCGTTGCATCCCCAGCCGCCAGGGCCTACGGTTGCGTGGCTGGTGTTCCAGCCCCCCTCGCATCCCCTCTCAGGATTGATCCCATGGCCCATGAAGCCCTCCAGAGCCACCTCACCGCCATGGCCAAGGCACACCCCCGCGAGCACCCTTTCACCCTTGCCCTGAGGCTGCAGGTCGCCACAGGGAAGGAGATCACCGGGGCGCAGGCGGCGAAGTTGCTAGAGGCTGGAGGGCGGGGCTGATGGCAGCGCGATGGTCCGCAGAAGACATCGAGGCCTTGACCGATCTGACCGGTGAACTGCCCTGGCATATGGTTGTTGCCAAATTCAACCGGCGCCGGCCCCCAAGGACAGAATATGCAATGCTCAACAAGGTTGATCAATTGCGTTTATTAAGAAAGCCGCAAGGTGAATTTATTGCAATATGCGCAATAAAAGCTCTCACTGGGTATTCTTCCGAAAAAATCTGCTTATGGATCGACTCCGGCGACTTGCCTGCTGTTGCGCGGTCTGAAGCGACAAACAGCCCTCGCTACATCTCCCGCAAAAGCCTTAGAAGTTTTGCCAGGAAGCGGCCTGATCAATTTGGTGGAATGGGGCAGGCAGAACTGACGCAGTTGTTTGACTGTGAAAAACTGGCGGCTAAGATTGTTGAAATGCACCTACCTAAGCTAAGTAATTCTATAGAAATAGAATGTATCGAAACTCGACGCCGATACCCCTCTATTGCTGCAGCTGCAAGGGAGGCGCGGGTTAGCCCCGAATTTGTAACAAAAGCTATTCGCCAAGGGTTTCCTGTTCGTGCCAGGCATTACCGCAGGGTTGACCAGCCCCTTAAGACTTAGTTGACGTAAGGTGGGGGGATGGCTGATTTGATCCACTTCAATATCGAGGGCATCAGGCCCGCCCCTCAAGGCTCAAAAAAGCACGTTGGGCGCGGGGTCATGGTGGACATGAGCGCCAACCTCAAGCCCTGGCGCGAAGCGGTCAGGCAGGAAGCCCTGAAGACTGGGGCAGCCATGGCACTGGGCCCGGTGTCCGTTGAGTTGGTGTTCAGGTTTGCTAGGCCTAAGGGCCACTTCAACACCAAGGGGCAGCTCAAGCCGAGCGCACCGATGCACGTCATCGTCAAGCCCGACATAGACAAGATCGAGAGATCAGTGCTGGATGGATTGACCGGCGTATTGTTCAAGGATGATTCTCAAGTGTGCTGCCTTTATGCATTGAAGGTGTATTGCAAGGAAGGGGAACTTGAGGGGTGTGAGGTGATTGTTAAGAATGTTGGGGTGGGGGGATAGATGCCCAGCATTCACCTAGACATCGACAGCAGCGGCATCAGCAAGGCACAGGCATGGCTCGCAGGGGTTCAGAACCAGATGCCATTCGCAGCATCGAGGGCCCTGAATGAAGTTGCCAAAGGGGCAGCCAAGGATCTCAACCGGTCCACAACCCAATACTTCGACAGGCCTACCCAGTTCACCCAAAGGGCGTATCGGGTGAGCCGATTCAGCAATAAGCGTGACCTGACAGCCGAGCTGGCGCCGCAACAGATCCAGGAGCGTTATCTGCTGCCGTCCATCCAGGGTGGCGTTAGGCCTCAGAGGCCATCAGAGCGGCGGCTCACGGCTGCGCCCGCATGGCGCCCAGGACGTGGGGCAAAGCTCAACGCATCGGGCAACATGTCGAGGGCCGCCGCCGTCAAGGCGCTCAAGGGTGGGCCTGACATATTCACGATCGACAAGCGCAAGGGCAAGCTCCGGCCTGGTGTCTACCGTCGCATCGGGTCGGGCAAGATGCGCCGCTATCGGGTCGAATCGCTGCTGCTCTTCAACCAGCTGCCCAACATCCCGAAGCGTTGGCCGATCCAGAAGATCACCCAGGACAGCGTGAGGGGCACCTGGGGGCCAGCGCTGCAGCGATACGTGACCGAGGCCCTGAGGACGGCGCGATGACCCTGGCCCTGTGTCTTGGGTCCTCCGACAGGGGTCTTGGTCGTGGGTAGACTCGCGCCCGATCTTTCTGTTGATAACGGTTCGCAATAAAGGTACAACCCTTGCCATGGGCAGCCTGTAACCCTGAGATCCATTGGCGCCACTAGGTTGTAACCTATTTTGTACGCAGCTGGTTACAATATGGCCATAGGTACAAATCCGATGCTGGTGGCGCGGGCATGTTGAACCTCCAGCAGTACGCCGATCACCGCAAGGCCATGGGGCTCCGAGGGGCCACCCATGTATCGGTGCTCAGGGCGATCAAGAATGGCCGGCTGTCTCACCCAGCTGTTGAGCGGCAAGGTAAGGGCTGGGGGATCAACCCGGCTGTTGCCGATGAGCAGTGGGCCCAGGCCACCGACCCGGCGCCGCGTGGCACCAATGCCAGCCAAGACCAGAGGCCTAGGCCCAAGGCTGCCACGCCAGGAGCCCAGGCACCCGCCAAACCCTCGCGCCCCTCCGCCCCAGGCCTCGCCGACGACGACCTAGACACCGAGCCCGACGCCGACGCCGAGGCGGTCCCCAACTTCAACGACGAGCGAGCGCTGCACGAACGGGAGAAACGGCTGATTGCCAGGATGGAGAGGATGGAGAAAGCCAGGGAGTTGGTCTACCGAGCCGATCACGAAATCGCCTACAACGCTGTTTTACTCCAGCTAACCACAAAAGCAGCTTCAGCCCATAAGCAAATTAAAGCCGAGATCCCACACCTTACGCATGATGAACTTACCGCAGTCGAAAGAGTAATAGCAGAGATTTTTGAGGAAGTATCTTCGCATACTTTTGAAGAACTACCGGAATGATTGACCGCAATATTCGACGGATGGCGCAACGGTTGGCAGCAAAGGTAAAGCCAAAGCCGCCAATCACGATGCTGGAATACTCAGACAAAAATTACTATATCACCAGCGCAACTGATGGCCGCAGTAAGTGGCATACGCGACCATATCAACGCGATTGGTTCTTGGCGCCAACTGATCCCGAAGTTGAGTGCATGGTATGCCAGAAGCCGTCGCGTGTTGGATGGTCGGAGTACGTCAAAGCGGTAATCGTTTTCTTTACCGACTGGCGGCCGTGCAAGGTGATGGTCGTTCAGCCTACGGATTCTGAAGTACAGAAGTACAGCACAGAAGATATAGATTCGTTGTTTGACGATAATCACGGGATACCACGCCTCAAGGGGCAGCTAAACAATAAAAAGACAAAGGGAGCGCTAAAAAACAGTTACGACTTTAAGCAGTTGATTAGCGGCGCATTGATCCACCTGGTAAGCGCTGCAACGCCACGGTCCGGCCGGCGTGTTGAGCGCAGCCCGATTCTGTTTGAGGAACCCGCTGCCTACGACAGTCCCGAAGGCGACACGATCGGAAACCTGTTTCAGCGGGCCGGTAATATCTGGGATCCATTCTTTACGATTGGTGGCACGCCGATCTATCCTAATGATTACATGGAGCAGGCCTTTAAGAAAGGCGATCAGCAATATAGATATTATCCTTGCCCGCATTGCAATCACTATCAACAACTGCGCTGGGAAAATTTCATAAAAGAAGGCCCAGACGAAGGCCGGATTCGTTGCGAGCATTGCATAACGCCGATCGATTACAAGCACCTTCGGGCGATGGATAGGGCCGCCGGCTGGGCTTGCCCCTTGGGCTTGGATCGCAGCAAGCAGGTGCTGCGTAACGGTGTGCCGATCTGGCGATCACAGCAGGTTGGCCCCGGCATGAGCTACCACCGGGCGGCCATGTGGCCCGAGCTTGTGAGCCGCCACCGGACGGCGCTTGAGCAGATGAAGCTGGGCAACGTGGCCCCCATGCAAACCTTCCATAACACAGACCTAGGGGTGCCGTGGGAGGACTCAATTACCAGCAAACTTACCGGCGATGGCCTGGCCGAGCGCCGCAAAAACATTGGATTTGGGAATGGGTATCCCTGGGATGATGAAAAGTGGGACATCCCGATCGGCGTCCTGCTGCTGACCGATGGGGTGGATGTGCAGGGCGGTGGCGGCAGCCTTGGCGAGCGGCTGGTTTACACAATCTGGGGCTGGGGTGTTGGCGAAGAAGGCTGGCACATTGCGCACTTCGAGATTGAGGGGGATCCCCAGCAGCCGGAGGTCTGGGAGCAGCTGGACCGAATGAGCGAGAAGGCCTGGGCCAGGCAAGGCGGGGGAACCATGAAGGTGAACCTGGGCGGCATTGACCATGGCGGCCTGGCCAGCAAGCAGGTTGAGGATTTCTGCAAGGCCCGGCCCGGTCGATGGGTGGCGATGAAGGGGTCAGGCACCAAGGGGTTGCCGATCATCCAGAAGGGCAAGCCGACGGAGGTCAACCGCAAAAACCAGAGCGTGACCAAACGCGGCGGGATGGTCTACACCACCGGCTATGAGGCCAGCGTCAACATGCTCAAGGCGATGTTGCGCGTTGAGCAACCAGGCCCAAGGTACCTGCACTTCGGCGCCGCGTCTCGAGATGAGTTCTTGCGCGAGCTGTTCCCCTGGAAGTGGGTGCCGAAGACGCGGGCCCGCACCGAGTACAAATGGATCTGCCCGGTGGGATCCCGTGACGAAGGGGGAGACTGCACCCGGATGGCCTATGCCGCGATGCTGCTGGTTTCTCGCCGCTACGCCAAGGGCACCATGTGGACCCAGCTGGAGCGTGCGTTGGGGGTGCAGGTGGCAGGGGCTGTAAGCGCAGCCGCCACCAGGTTCGGCACTGGCGGGCGCTTTGGTTGAGTATGATGCTAGCCATGGCAGGAATTACGCTCGCTATCGCCACTGCGCGGCTTAATGATTACCTTGATGCAGAGGTCAAGGTGTTGAGTGGCCAGGAAAAAAAGATCGGTGATCGAATGCTTAAGCGTGCAGACCTGGCGGAAATTCAGGCAGGGATCAAGATATGGGACAGCAGGGTTAAGGACTTGAGCGGCCAGGCCATTGGGCGCGGCCGAGGGCGAACTTTGCGCCCCAACTTCTGATGGCAAAGCGACGCGACAAGAAGCCCAAGCCCCAGGCAATGCCTGCTGCATCGCCGCTGGCTGCGGTTGACCGCCTGGGCTTTGGCGGGATGATGGCATTTGGTGGCATGACCGGTGCAAGCCAGATGGCGCGGTCGCCTCGATTCTCCAACTGGCGCCCCCAGCTGCTTGACGCTGACGGCCAGGCCGAATACGAGCTGTCGGACCTGCGGGCATTTTCGCGGGACCTGGAACGCACCGCCCCGGTAGCTGCTGGAGCGATCGAGACCAGGGTTTCGCACATTGTCGGAACCGGTCTCAAGCTTCAGAGCTTGATTGATGCCAAGGAACTGGGCATGACCGAACAGCAGGCCAGCGAGTGGCAAAGCCTGACGGAGCGCCGGTTTGGGATGTGGGCAAAATCACGGTATGCCGATCGGCACGGGGAGCTTTGCTTCTACAAGCAACAGCAACTACTGCTGCGGTCGCATGATTCGAGCGGTGATGTTTTTGCAATACTGGGCGACAAAGGTCGAAACGGTTGGCCGTTTCGGCTGACGGTGCAGATCGTGGAGGCCGATCGAGTCTCGAATGAAAACGGCCGCATGAATACGGCCACCATGATCGACGGCGTTGAGCGCGATGAAGACGGCGAACCCGTTGCCATTTGGGTCGCAAAGCATCACCCTGGCCGGATCATTGCTCGATCTGCCAACACATGGGAGCGCATCCCGTACACCGGGCAGGAATCCGGCCGCCGCAACGTTCTGCATCTAAAGGAAATGAAGCGGCCGGGCCAGACCCGTGGCCTGCCGATCCTGGCGCCGATCATTGCGACAATCAAGCAGCTCACCCGGTACACCGACGCAGAGGTGGATGCTGCAGTGAACTCCGCAGCGCTGGCGTTGTTCCTGCAGATGGACGGGGAGACATTTGCAGATCAGAGCATTTTCAGCGATGCCGAGCGGGCGAAGATGCTGGCTGCTGCTAATTGGGACGGGACGATCGAAAGCGGCCGAGCCGTCAACTTGATGCCCGGCGAGAGCATCATCAGCCCAACACCAGGACGGCCAAACCCCAATTTCGACCCGTTCTTTGGGGCGATGCTCAACATCTGCAGCATTGGCCTGGGGATCCCCAAAGAGGTGCTATCTAAGGCCTTCAACGCCAGCTATTCCGCCAGCCGTGCGGCTCTGATGGATGCGTGGCGAACCTGGCAGATCAAGCGAGCGTGGCTGGCTCAGGATATTTGCCAGCCCATCTATGAGGAGTGGCTGGCAGATGCCGTGGCCCTGGGCATCATCCAGGCGCCAGGGTTCTTTGCTGACCCGTTCATCCGGTACGCCTGGAGCCAGACGAGCTGGTGTGGCGATGGCCCTGGGGCCCTTGATCCACTGAAAGAAGCCATGGCGGCAGGGAAGCGCATGGAAATTGGCCTGACCACCCACGCCGATGAGGTGGTTGCTTACGACGGTGGTGACTGGGAAACCAAGCACCGGCAAAGCGCCAAGGAAATGGCGGCTCGATTCCGAGATGGCCTGGAGGAGCCCCCTGCTGGCACTCCTGCTGCCATCGCTGTGCCGCCCCCTGACCCCAACGAAACCACCGACTAGAATTAGCCCATGACGGTTCTCGATGTCCTAAATGCACCATGGGCGATCCTGCCCAATCGACTGGAGGAGATCCAGGCAATCTATGCCGCCCGCAGCCGTGGCGAAGAGCTGGACATCGCAGCGATTGAGGCCAGGATCGGGCGCCCCCTGGGGGCTGATCAGCAACAGGGCTACGAGGTGCGCAACGGCGCGGCATTGATCCCGCTGCATGGCGTACTGGCGCAGCGTATGAACCTGATGACCAACATGTCAGGCGGCACCAGCACCGAGCTGTTTGCCCGTGATGTTCAGACAGCAGCAGCAGACCCCACCGTCAAGGCGATCATCCTGCTGGCCGACACCCCAGGGGGGACCGTAGCGGGAACGCAGTCGGCCGCCGCAGCTGTGCGAGCTGCGCGGGGCACAAAGCCCATGGCAACCATGGTTCAAGACTTGATGGCCAGCGCCGGGGTTTGGATTGGCTCCGCTACGGGATTGGTGGTGCTTGCCTCTGGAACTGCTCAGGTTGGATCGATTGGTGTTGTTGCAACGCACCAAGACATAAGCCAGCGAGAGCAAGCGCTGGGAGTGAAGACCACCGAGATCGTGGCCGGCAAGTTCAAGCGGGCTGCGTCGCAGTATGGCCCGCTGACGGAGACTGGCGAACAAATGATTCAGGATCAAGTAGACTATCTGTATTCGCTGTTTGTCAATGATCAGGCCGTCGACCGTGGGGTATCGGTTGACAAGGTGCTCAGTGACATGGCCGATGGGCGAATGTTCATTGGCCAACAGGCGATTGATGCGGGCCTCGCGGACCAAATCAGTAGCCTGGACATGCTGATAGCTCAGCTCACCGCAACCCCTGGCGCTTCCTCTGGCAGGCGCTCTGCTCCCGTTCTCCGATCCCCCGCCCAATCTGCCATGGATGAAAACCAGCTCACTGCCCAAACCACAGCCGAATGGCTGGCGGCCAACCCTGAGGTCGTTGCTTCACTCAAGGCCGAAGGCGCCGAGTCTGAGCGGCAGCGGATTGCTGCTGTTCGTGCCCGGTCGCTGCCAGGCCATGAGGCCCTGATCGATCGCCTGGCTGCTGATGGCAAGACTACTGGCCCAGAAGCTGCTGACGCCGTGTTGGCCGCCGAAAAAAGCAACCTTGCCAGCCGAGCTGCGGTGCGCATGGTAGACGCCGCTCCTGCAGTTGCTTACGCAGCCGCCCCTGATGCCTTGAGCGAGGCGAAGGAACCCCAAAAGGTTGAACCGACCGCTCAGGAAATGGCCGACAGGGCCAAAGATCTGGTTGCCAAAGCCAAGGCCGACGGTCGGATCCTTACCGCCACAGCCGCCGTGGCCCAGGCCCGGCGCGAATTAACCCAACCCTGAGGCCCTTTCGATGAGCAACCAAGGACTGACTAAGGCTTTTGTCGCCGGAGCCGCGATTGCCCCCAATCGATTTATCAAGTTTGGCGCTGATGACCGCACGGTGCTTCAAGGCGCCGCTGGTAGCGATTTCATCTTTGCCGTTTCTGATGATGTTGGCTGCGCGTCTGGTGAACGACTGGACAACATTCTGACCGAAAGCGCCACTATTGAATATGGCGGCACCGTCACTCGCGGCGCTTTGCTGATGAGTGATTCCGTGGGCCGGGCAATTGCTGCTACGGCATCTGCCGGCGCCAATGTCCGTACCGGCGGTGTTGCCCTTGTTTCTGCCGTCTCTGGCGACAAGGGCCCGATGCTTATTTCCCTTGGATCTTTCCAGGGTTGACTTACCACTTCCTGAGGTATTGATCCAATGTCCTATCAGAACTTTCCTTTTCCGATTCAGCCAGAGTACACAGCGATTGCGCTTGCGCACACCAACAGAGCTTACATTGCTGACGAAGTGTCCCCTCGCGTGCGAGTTGGCAAACGCGAGTTTAAGTGGAATCAGTACAACCGCGACGAAATGTTTACGGTTCCTGATACCACAGTTGGGCGCAAAGGTGTTCCCAACGTGGTGCAGTTTGGCAGCACTGAAGTGGCAGGTTTTGTCAAAGACTACGGCCTTGATGACTTGGTGCCAAATGACGACCTTGAAAACGCTCCTCCCGGCGAAAACCCTGTAGGCCGTGCCGTTGAAGGTATTGCCGAACTGGTTGCCCTGGATCGCGAAAAGCGTGTCGCTGATTTGTATTTCAATTCAGCGACCTACCCTTCCGCCAACCGCACAACCCTAAGCGGTAGTTCGCAGTGGTCGGACTACGCCAACTCTGACCCTTATTCAGCGATCATGGCGGCCCGGGACGGCATGTTAATGCCGTTCAATACTGGCGTACTAGGCCGGCTGGCGTGGTCTAAGTTGCGCGTTCACCCCAAGATCACCGCCGCACTGGCCCCTTCCAGTGCCGGCAACAGTGGCACCAGTAACGCACAAGGCGCTCCGGCGTCTGTGCAGGCCGTAGCCGAGCTGTTGGAGCTTGATCGTTTGCTGATTGGCGAGAGCTGGATCAACACTGCCAAGCCGGGCCAAACCCCAACCATGACAAGGGTGTGGGGCAAGCACATGGCCTTGCTGCATATCAACCCAATTGCCAGCATTCGCGGCAACGCAATCACGTTCGGCTATACGGCCGAGTATGGCAATAGGGTAAGTGGCAGCATCCCAGAGCCTAAGGTGGGCCTGCGCGGCGCTCAGCGGGTGCGCGTGGGCGAGAGCGTGAACGAGATCGTTTGCGCTTCTGATGTTGGCTATTACTTCCAAAACGTCGTTGCCTGATCATGCCAGCCCACACCGTCACAAACGGCCCCGTTGACCACGACGGGATCCGCTACGAAAACGGCGACAGCGTCCCTCGGCTTTCTGCTGAGGAGGCTGCCGCCCTGGTGGCTGCTGCGGTGATTGATCCTCCTGCCACAGCGGCCAAGCCTGGCAAGGATCCGGAGAAGGCCGACTGATGGCTTTCGACGATCTGGATGATTTTCTAGATCTGGACATGGACGCTGTCCCCGTGATAGCCGGGGCTGTGACAGGTCTCGGCTATCTTGACTTGAATAGTGAGATTGTTTTTGATGGAGGCGCTACAGTAATTGATTATTTGCTCACTGCAAAAACTGATTTATTTGGCGGATTAGGTTATGGCAACCCAATTACGGTAGACGGCCAAACTTACAAAGTCGAGATGCAGCCTCAGCCCTTTAATGATGGCGCGTTTTGCAAGATTCCATTAGCCCGCACCACAGCCATATCCATCCCCCTAATCTCCCGCCTTCTCCGCACCGGCTCCGGTCAGTTGCTGGTTACCGGCTCCGGCCGCTCGCTGCAAACTCAGCCGTTCTAACCGAGCCATGACCCAGACACCGCTCACGATCTTCCAACTGCCAAACCTGGACACCGTCCAAGGCAGCGACCGCCTGGTGTTGGATCGCGTCGGCGCGGCGGTAACGGCTGGTTCGTTTGTTGTTGGGCAGGCGTATCAAATAATAAATGCAGGTAATACCTCTTTTACGGCGATTGGGGCAGAGTCAAATACAGTTGGCGCTTATTTTGTAGCTACTGGAGCAGGCACGGGAACTGGCACGGCGGGGCCGATCAATACGGGGGATGCGCCGCTGTCGGCCGTTGCGGCGCTGCTGGGTGGCGACCCTGCGGGAACGGCTGCTGCTGCTGTGGCTGACCACGCGGCTGCCGCAGACCCTCACCCGACATACACAACCCCGCAGGAGGCAGCGGCGGCGGCTCCGGTGCAGTCGGTCAATGGTCAAACGGGCATCGTCATCCTGGGCCCTGGCGATGTTGGGGCGGCCACTGCGGCGCAAGGCACGCTGGCCAGCACCGCAGTCCAGCCGGCAGCGCTGTCGTCGACGCTCTCCAGCTACCTGACGATCGCCAGCGGGGCCCTCACCTATCAGCCCCTGGATGCCGACCTGACGGCCATTGCGGCGCTGACCACTACCTCCTATGGCCGGTCGGCGCTGACGTTGGCAAATGCCGCAGCCGGGCGATCCTGGCTTGAGCTGGGCACCGCCGCCACTGCCGCCACGGGGGACTTTGCAACCCCAGCAGCACTGAGCACCGGCCTTGCCGGCAAGGCCGACCTGATTGGGGGAGTGGTTGCAACCAGCCAGATCCCGGCAATTGCCCTGGTCCAGTACCTGGGCCAGGTCGGCAGCCAGGCCGCCATGCTTGCTCTCCGGGGCCAGGGTGGCGACTGGTGCATCAGAACAGACCAGGGCATCGAGTGGGTGATAGTCGCCAATGACGGCGCCTTGCTGGCCGATTGGGTTCAGATGCCCACGCCAACCGCAGGCGTCAGTTCGATCAATGGCCAGACCGGCGCGGTCACCCTGGGAACCGGCGACCTTGGGGAGTCCGGGGGCAATTTGTTCTTCACCGCTGCCCGAGCGATCGGCGCAGCGCTGACGGGGTTTACCGCAGGCGCCGGCACGGTTGCGGCGACGGACTCAATCCTGCAGGCCTTTCAGAAGGTGGTCGGCAACATTGCCAACCGGGCATTGGCGGGCTTGATCGGCTCCAGTGGTTTGACCATGGCCACCAACCGCCTGGCAGGCCGCAGTACGGCTGGGGTTGGGGCGGTGGAAGAGATCGCCGTCACCAGTCCACTGCAGCTGGCGTCCGGTGCTTTCAGCCTGTCATCCATCGCTGACGGAATGATATTCAAGGCAACAAACAGAGGCGAAACAGGAACCGCCTCTACCAATTATGACGAATTACCGGTTGCTGTTACTAACGGAACTTTTGCAATTACGGGCATATATTTCGGGTGTCACATTGATTCTGTTGGTACGGGCACGGCAACTTTTAACGCTTACCGCCGAACAGCGGCAGGCGTTAAAACGTCGCTGCTGACGGCTAACGCCACCCTATCCGCTGGCGCCAGCCTTGTGGACGCGACCTCGCTGCTAACCGGAGCCACGGGGATTACTGCCGGCACCCGTGTCGGCTTTGACATCCTGGGCTTTGGGGGCGCTACGGGCGTGTTTGTTCTTTTCTTATTCAATCGCACTCAAGTCTGATGACAGCTCCAAGTATTGCCACCAATCCCGACACAGGGATTCGTTACTACACCGATCCGGGCCCAAGGCACGGCCACGGTGTTGACCTGTTTGTTCCGTTGCGGGATGGGGTTATCACCAATGCAACCGGCACGGAATGGCCCAACCTGTTCGGCCTCCCCGAGGATCGCCCTGAACTGGTTTGGTATTTGAAGACTGCCTCCCAGCCCCGCGAATATGACAACCGCACTCATTTTGAAGTCGCAGCCTGGGGCCCGGTTCCTTATGCCAGCCCCAAGCCTGGCGGTCCATTGGGGACATGGGAAGAAACACTGGAGGTGAAACCGCATCCGCAAGACGTGCTGATCGACCAGGTTGAATCCGCTTTTTCTCAGGCAAACTCCCGCCTTTACCCTGCCAACCAAGAGCCCCTTATTCGTGAACTGTTTGAGGATGCAGACGCCCGCGACAAAGATAATGAGGCGACACCAGCGCAGCAAGAGCTATTGGTTTTCCGCCAAAAAATTAGGGACGCTGGCATGGCCAACGTGGAGCGCAGGACTGCCCTGATTGCAGACATCAAAGCCGGTCGGGCATTTGACCTTTCTGCCGGCTGGGTCAATGAGGTTTCGTAAGGAATGGAGACGCGGGCCATGGGTGGGGGGTAACCGAATGACCGTTGTTGCAGATCGGCGAAGGCCCCCAAGCCAAGCGCCTCAGCACTTGATAGTGCTAAATGGTGACGAGTCGCCTATTATTGACTCCTCTCCGTATAACCGGACAGTCACGGCTGTCGGCTCTCCTGCTCCGAGCATTAGCACTGCCCAGTTTCAGTATGGCGGCAGCTCAATCTCTTTCCCAAACACGCTGGGAAGCTATCTTTTAGTGTCGTCAAATGAATTTCCTGCAATAGGAACGGGCGATTTTACGTTTCAAACGTTTGTACGCCAGACCGCTTTTAATAATTTTTCAACTTTACTGGAAATTGGCAATCACCTAAATTCTAGCGGGATTGTTTTTATAGCTGGCAATAACGGCGGGACGAATTTGCAGATTTACAGTAATGGTTTTTTTGGCTCCGGCGCAGTACCGCTAAACGCAATGAACCACGTTGCGTATGTCCGGGAGCAAGGCATTCTCAGCATATACGCGAATGGCACCAGGACCAGTCAAACTACGTTTACCAACAATCTGACATCGACGGGCCCAATTACGTTTGGGTCCAGCAACCCGGCCAGTGTTGGCGCCTACAATAATACGTACCGGCTTGCCGGCTGGCTTGATGGAGCATGTTTCACCCCATCTGCCCTTTTCAGCGGCCCGACGCTCACAATTCCGACTGGCCCATTCTAACGCTCCCAGGCATGCCCCAAGCCAGCCAATCAATCCTGAGCCCGGCCCTGAACTTTGCCTATAATCACACCACAATAACAGCCTGAGCAATGCCTGAATCTGAGCAAATTACTCATACGTCTCTGGCTATTCAGATAGCTGAGGTCAAAGGCTCTGTCGATACAATGTGTTCGCTTTTGGCGGAGCGAAGCAAAAACCACAATGACTTAAAGAAGTCACACGAAGACTTAGCCAAAGAGGTTGGAGATCTCAAGGTAAAAATGGGGCAGTTTACGATAGCTGCGATTGCAATTTGGGCCGTCTCGTTGATTGCTTTTGAAAAATGGATTGATCGCAGCCATCCTCAGAAAGACTCTGGCGCTATCATGCCCCCAGCGTTGGTGAGGGGGAGGGGATGAATCGCTACCTAGGTCCATGCCTGCTATTTGCTGGCGTGTGCCTGATAGCCGGCGCGGCCGTTGGTGTCGCTGACTGGGCCGCCTGCCTGGCCCACCACGGCGGCCACGCGTGCCGGGCGCCTAGGTCTGAGGCAATGGCGGCGCTAAGCGGCGCGGCGAACGTGGCGCTAGGGGTGGCATTGCAGGACCGGGGCAAGGGGGGGCCATGACCCTCTCGATCTCCTGCCGAGTAATGGACGCCGTGGCCGCCTTGCTGCAGGGCACAGCGGCCGAGGGGCACAGCGACATCCCTGGAGTTGGGGCCTTGTTCCTGGATGCCGCCAGGGTGGCGTCTAAAGATGATGGCGTGGTGCTCACGCTTGACCAGGGCGGCGAAGCCCCAGGCACTGACGAGGCCATTGACACCTGTCGGGTGCGGGTTGATGTGCCGTTTTTTGTCGAGATCTTTGTGCCTCGCGTCCCTGGCGATGCTGCTAACTGGCGGCTGTTAGATCCCTTCTACGTCGCTGTTCACGCCCGAATCATGGCGAACCCCCGAAACCTAGGCGGGCTGTGCCGCAATGGCGGCGTCACTTCAGTTCGCCGCTTGCTGCTGGAGCCTGACCTTCAAGCGTGTGGAATGCGGGCCTACTACAATGCAAGCATTCTGCATGATCAAACTGACGTGACCGTGGCCAAATGAGCGACCCCGAACCTCAAGCCCCCGGCATCCCTGGCGAATTCATCCGCGACCCGGGCGAAACCGAATGGCGCCGCGACCCGGCGGCGATCACGAATGAAGAGTCCCCGGCTGATCCCGTAGAGGCCCCAGCACCCGAGCAGACCGCCCCAGCTTTGCCCACCACTGACACCGAGACCGATGGCATTCAACGACCTGATTTTCGCAATCAAAGCCGAAGGGACAAGCGGGACCCTTGAAACCCTGGCCGGCGCGGATGCGATTCGCTGCGGCAAGTTTGTGCCAAAGGTCCAGGACTTCACGGCGGTTGATCGGACAATGCTAGGCGTCAGGCCTGGCACTCCCCAAGCGTCTCAGATGACTGAGCAAAAAACCAGTTTTACGGTCCCGTTTGAGTGGGCTGGCAGCGGCACCGCAGGCACTGCCAGCGGGATTGACAAGATCGCACTGGCGGCAGGGCTGGGCAAGGCCGTTGTAACAAGCACCAGCATCACCAGGGCGCCTGTCTGGCCCCCGCCTGCTACCACCTACTCAGTGGGCACGTCGGTGGATGGCGTCACCTACAGAGGCGCGGGGGCGCGGGTGAGCAAGTTAACGATCGAGGCCAAAGCTGGCCAGCCGCTGATGGCAATGGCAGATTTTGTGGCGTTGTATCGGGATCCGGTTACGCAGGCAAACCCGGCGGTAGCAACCTGGCCGCCGCAGGTTGACGCGGTGGTGTTTGATTCATCCTCAGGCGCCCCTGGCACTGCCACTTTGACTCCTGCTGGCGGGTCTGCTGTGTCGCTGTGCTTTACGGAATATACATATACCAAAGAAAATGTAATCACGTTAATTGATGATTTTGGGTGTGTCCCTTATTTTGCCTTTACTGGCTACAAAATAACAGGCACAGCCAAGGTTGCCCGTCCAGCGATTGGCACCCTCGACCTGTTCGGCATCTCCAAAAGCTCAACCCTGTGCGCAATGGCGCTACCGATCGGCACCACCCCCGGCAACATTATGACCTTCAATCATCCCCGAATCCAGATCATCTGCGACCTGGAGGACAACAAGGACCTTCCTTATATTTCTTTTTCCTGGGAAGGCAGGTTCGGCGATAACGCCAACCAAGAGCCGTTTATCGTTGAGACTTGATCAGCCAAGCCTCAGCCCAATCTTTCACCCTTAATTCCCTCCCATGGCTTTTGACATTTTCAAAGTAGGCGACACTTTCAAAGGAGAGGTAAAGCATAACCTTACCCTGGAAGATGGAACACGGGAAACCATAACGTTTACGGCATATTTTGCCAGGATGGAGCAAACAGAAATTCAGGAACTAAACGAAGCGATTAGGCATTACCGGGCCGTGCTGCTGGCGATTGAAGATGGCAGGGAGCCCCCCAGCGCTGCTCAAGGCGTGCAATCGGTTGACTATGTTCATATTGCCAATCGTGTATTAGAGGGATGGGGTGAAGATATGCTTTACGACAGCAGGCCGTGGGAGTTCAATGAAGATTCAAAAAGGCAAGTTATCGAATTCCCAGGAATGGCCCAGGCAATTACTGATACATGGACAGCGTTAAACGGGCCTGAAACAGGAAAAAAGCCAACCTCCAAGCCATCGCAGAGGAATGGTTTCGCCAAATGAACGCGGCGCCGGTCAAGACCCGAGAGCAGGAGGACGCCGGCCAGAGACGCTCTGCTGAGGGACTTGGCATTGTCTACGTGCCCCAGGTCCGCAAGGATCGCCCCAAGCCCGCCGAACCCATCTGCCTGATATGGCCTGAAAACCTGGCCGCTTTCGAGCTGTGGTGCGAGGTCTGGACGCAATGGAACTGGGCCACTCGCTACACCCCTGAAGGCCTCCCGGTGCTGGTCAGGACCGGGCTCAACTACCCGGCGGTGATTGCCGTGGCAGGCCTTCGCCGTGGCCGTGGCGTAGTGGCGGCACTGCTCGACGACTTGCGAGTGATCGAGCGGGAACTTTTGTCTCTGCTGGGGGGTGTTTAAGTGGCGGTGAATTTTGACGCGATCCTCAAGATTGCCGCCAAGGTGGTGGGCACCGAGCAGGTGGCCAAGCTGGGCTCAACTTTCAAACAGGTAGAAGGTGCCACCCAATCCCTCACCAGCAAGCTGGGCCCCCTGAGCGGTGCTTTGGGCACCCTGGCCCCTATCGCCACCATCGGGGGGCTGGCTGCAATGGCCGGCAGGACCATTGAGCTGGGCGATGCTCTGAATGACATGAGCCAACGGACCGGCGTCAGCGTCGAATCCTTGGCCAGGTTCAGAAAGGCGGCAGCCACCAGCGGCATTGAGCTAGACACTGTTGCTAAAAATCTTGTCAAACTTTCCAAGGGATTGTATGAAACTGCGCAGACAGGCAAGGGTCCAGCATCTGAAGCATTGCGAACGCTTGGAATCAGCGCAACCGATGCAGCTGGCAAGCTAAAAACGGCGGATCAGGTAACGCTAGAAATAGCAAACAAATTTAAGACCATGCCAGACGGCATAGAGAAAACAGCTTTAGCGATGCAGCTGTTTGGCAAGTCAGGCGCCGATATGATCCCGATGCTCAACGAAGGCGGCAAGGCCATTGAATCATTAAGCGTAAAGATGACAGCGGCATTCGCCAAAAAGGCAGATGAGTATAACGATAAGTTGGCGATGCTTGGCGGGAAGGTTGGGGGGCTGGCTGCTGGAATCACGGTGGCGTTGCTGCCTGCGCTGGACGCAACCGCTACGGCGCTGACGGCGCTGGTCGATGGGTTTACGGCGTTGCCGACCCCGATCCAGGCGGTGGTTGGTGGCCTGGCGCTGGTGGCGGTTGGCCTGACCGTGCTGGCCCCCATCATCACCAGCGTGGTCACGGTGCTCGGCGCCTTTGCTGGCCTTGGCATTGGCGCCACCTTGGCCGGCATCGCTGGGGCCATTGTGCCAGTAGCAACAGGCCTAGCCGCCCTGGTCGCCGGGTTTGTTTCCGCCCCTGTCTTGATCGGCGCGGCCGCCGTCGCCGCGGCCGTCGTGATCTTCAGTTTCCGTGACCAGATTGCCGATGCTTTCCGGGGGCTGTTCGATCTGATCGCCAACCCCACTACCGGGTTCATCGCAATGATCGGCGGTGGCTGGAACCTGATGATGGACGGCATCAGCAGCTACGTCGGCAACATCCTGCCGAACATCACCGAGAACTGGACCGCCTTCATTGACACGATCATCGGCCCAGAGAATGGCCTGATTGCCCGCCTGGGGCAGACCTGGAACAGCGCCATGGATTCGATGCGGGACTATGCCGTGGGCTTGGTGCAACCCGTCACCGATGCCTGGGAATCCATCGTTGGCACGGTGCGGGGGGTGATCAATGGGGCGTTGTCGTTGGCTGGACGGGCAGTAAATGCCTTCATTGATCAGATCAACCGGCTCATTCAGGCGGCCAATTCAGTAAGCGCCGCCGTGCGTGGCCCGCAGCTGGGGATGATTCAGCCCGTCGAGGTGCCGCAGTTTGCCGTAGGCGGCCGGGTAGATCGGCCAACGCTGATCGTGGCCGGCGAGGCGGGCCCTGAATACATCGTGCCTCAGCGGAAAGTTCCGCAGTTCATCCAGGCGCAGATGGGGGATCAGGGCCTTGGCATCCGCCAGGGTGGCACCGTCGCCAGCGGCGGCACCTTCGCCCCGGTGATCACCCTGCAAACCGGCCCGGTGATCCAGCAGCCCGACGGCTCGCAGTGGATCAAGATTGAGGATGCCCAGGCCGTTGCTGCTGACGCGGTTGGCGAGTTCTGGGAGCAACTGCAGACATATCCATATCGCCAGGCTCTGGGGATGGCCTGATGCCCGACTACGGCCCCCACGTCTACACCCAGACCCTGAAATGGATGGACCCCGGCGGCAACGCCCAGGCCCGCTGGCACCGACTGGATGGGGTCAACAATCTGCCGTTTTCATCGTGGGATGCCGGCGATGGTGACGGGCTACAGAAATGGGAGTTTCAGGAGTTCTCCTGCCCCGGCTTTGATTCTGGGATGCAGACCCCTTCGGTCACGATCAACTGCGCCTATTCCCCTGCTGTAATGGCCCTGGCCCTGAAAGCCAATGCAGCCCAATGGTTTATTGAGCTGCGCCAATATGAGGTTGTGACAGGTGGCCTGTCTTTCATCGCTTCGGTTCTCCTGGGGAGCATCTCCGCCACTGGCACCCTGACTCAGATCTCAATTACGGGCACCAGCTCACCGCCTCCGGTTGCCGTTACGATCCCGCCAATCATTCTCACGCAGCCGATTATCGGCACGCCCTGCGTTTTGGATTTCCCCTGATGCTGGCATTCTCAAGCTCTAGCAAGGGCAGCGGCGGATACGGCTCCGTCACAACGGCAAAGCCTGCCCAGGTTGCCCTGGGGGGATCTGCGCGGCCAACGGCAATCAATGGCACCGAACCATCATCCTCTTGGAATAGCAACCAGCAGGCGATGAGTTTGTTGGAGCGGGCGCCAATCGTCTGGTGTCGGCGCGTAGGTGATAGCTGCGGCAGCCCCTCAGACGACGCCATAGGGGGTGTGCTGGTGAGCCCCAAGGCCACTGCCTGCCGATTCGATACTCCATTGCTGGAGGGCCAGCCCGTCGCCAATGCCGTCTCAGTCAAATGGAGGTTGGTGGTTTCCCAGGGAAAGCTTGGCGGGATTTCGGTTAATGGAGTCTTCCAGGGCCGCTGCAGGGTTGGGCAGTTCAGCCAGTCCTATGACCCAAAAACCGCTGGCACCTGGACACCCGGCAATTTCCTGGTCGACGTCTATTCAGGCACGCAGCTAATAGCCAATAAGGTGCAGGCGCCAACGCAATGCGGAACGGTTGGCACACACAGAGATCTAACGACTGTATCTTTCAGCGCTATAAATTTCAACGGCTTTGACGCCGATGGCGTTGGCCTGCCGGATCGTGGCCACTGGAAGCGGCAGATCCATTTGTTTATCCGCAATGGCGTCGAAACAACTAGGCTGCTAGACGATGCCTATGGCAGTTCTAACAACTTAGCCGACCTTTATTTATACTTACTGAACAACGATGGCCGTACGGCAAAGGTTCAGATTGATCGGGAGTCGCTGACCGCAGCCGCCCGGTTCATGGACGTCAACGGGCTTTACTGGAATGGGGTGCTGTCGGGGCCAACCAGCATAAGCGACTGGATGAGCAAGATCGGACCTTATTTTATGGTGCGGGAAACCAAGATTGCAGGGCGTTACGGCCTGCGGCCGTTGCTTCCCGTCACCCCATCAGGGGCCATCGATATCGAGCCTCTAACCCCTCAATGGGTATTCGACAGCGAAGCGACTGTTGACGGGAGCTACATTTGGCAGTTGGTGGCCCCAGAAGCCAGGCGGCCATATCGGGCGATTGCGGCATGGCGGCAGCAGGGGGCAGAGGGCCTGTCACGGATGGTCAGGACCACTGAGGCCAGATATGACGACACGCCAGACTCGGCGCTGGCGGAGGAGCACGATCTCTACCAGTTTGCGACCCATGAACTGCACGTTGCCAGGGCAATGCGTTTTGCCCAGGCCAAACGGCGATACATCACCCACTCGGCAACGGTGCAGATCCGGCCGGGCTACTGGAATTCGAGCCTGGGGGAGGGTGAGTTGATTGCGCTGCAGCTGCAGCGCCAGGACGTCGAGGGGGTCGACGCGCCATTGCGGGAGTACTACTGGATCACCAAGCTCACCCACGGCCGCGAGGGGGTGTTGGCCCTGGAGCTCGAACACTGCCCGGTTGACGATCGGAACCGCTCGCTGGTTGCTCGGGATGTTGCTGCGGTGACGGTTCAGAATGTAGTCCTGCTCACCGGCGACTCTGCCCCCAACTGTGACGCTGATCCCAGTAGGGCCACCGACTGCAGCATCCCGGCCCCTGACGAGGAGTCGTGGACAGAGCAAGAAGTGTGGACTTACGGGCGTTTTGGCCGGCGCCCAATCCCCGGTGAGTACCTCGGGAACGGTTATCGAAGCGGTGGCGGTGGTGCTGCCGGCGCCACCGGCGGAAGCGGTGGCGGTGGTGCGGGCGGTGGCGGGCCTGCTGCTCCCCTGCCCCCCACAGGCCCTGTTGAGCCCCCTGGGATCCCGTCCCGGCCTGGCACTCCTGATGGCCCGGCAGACCCCCCGCTGCCACCCCAGCCCCCAGTTAATTATACAAAATATGTTTTACTTTTAACCTTTATCGGAATTGCCCCATGGACTAACTACGGCATCTATATCCAGCAGGTTGATATTCCAATCTCACCAGGTCAAACGGCATATGTTGATGATGGAACAAACGAACAGGTTACCTACGTTCGCATAGTGAACGCAGACGGTACGCTAGGGGCCAGAAATGAGTATCAGCATCTGGTGAACGGCAGTGTCCAGCAAACATGGGGCTATGAATGGAAGAGCCGTTCGCTGAGCCCTGTAGGCCCCGTCTGAAATGGCCAACTTCCCGGCACTCCGCCCCGCTACCGTCCAGATCACTCCCGGCACGGTGCCTACCACACTGACAGCGGGCTATGACGGCAGCACAACAACCAGCACAGCGGATCTGGTGCCGACCGGGGACGTGCTCGACATGACATTTGAGGGGATCACCGAGGCCGAGGCCCGTGGCGTGGTTGATCATCAGGACGGCGAAGAGGGCCGGGCGTTTCAGTTCACCTCAACCACCCTGGCCACTGGGCTAACCCCAGCGGGATACCGGTGGACCTATGCCCAGCCGATCTCCCAGGACGACATTCGTGCGGTTGCTGGCAGCGAGTTTTACCGGCTGTCGATTCGGTTCCTGGGGGTCAGGGTTCGGCGATCCTCAACCCCATCTGCTACGGCAACGCTGCGACTCCGAACCACGGCCGCCAAGGCGCTGCCGGCAGGCACCCCCTCGGCATCCGCCACCCTGCGCCTCACCACTACCGCAGCGGGCATGGCAACTGGCACGCCGGCACAATCAGCGTTTCTGCTGCTGCGAACCACCCCAGCAAACGTCAAGGTTCCGACTGGGGAAGATCCGTATTTTGATGATAACATATTGCTTTGTGGATTTAATGGCGCCAACGGATCTCAAACATTTGTAGACGAAGGCCCGCTTAACCTGTCATTAAGCGCAATAGGTAATGCTCAAATATCAACCGAGCAAAGTGTTTTTGGCGGCAGTTCGCTTAAACTTACCCAGCCAAACATTGACAGCCCAGCCAGTGGAGTACAGCTGCCGATCGATTCCAGGCTGGTGGTACATGGGGAATTTACTCTTGACGCAAGAGTCAGGCTTCTCAATGTAAGGCGACACACAATCTTAGGTAATTCACCCGGAAACCTGCAAATCGGTTTGGACTCTGGCGAAAACAATATATTTATGCACTATGAAGTTGGCGAAGCATACGAATCTTACAACGTCAATGCCACGCTCAATACTTGGCTAGCTTTACGATATACCAGAGCGCTTAATGCTAATGGTACCGGATGGATTTATTACTATTTTGCAAATGGCAATCTGATTATGGCCAGAGACTCTGGACTGCTGGGTAGCTTGAACTTCTCTGGCGGCAGAATTGGCGTCGTTCCACCTTCTACTCATGGCCTGCACGGTTATATCGATGAATTGCGACTTGGCAGGGTTTGCCGTGGAATCACGGCCTACACCGTAGACACTGCGCCATTTCCCCGCACGTAGCCGGCGGCACTGGGCCAGGTCAAACCGCTCGCAACTGAACCCCGGTGACCTGCCACAGGTTCCCTGGCAGCAGGGCCCAGGACGGCGCCAAAGCATATCGCCATCGAACTGGCGTAGGCGGGACTGCCCGGCCAACCCAAACCGCAGCAGGCAGCTCAAACGATGACAGCAGCCCAACCGTTCTAAAGTGCGTCGCGAAATCGCCGAACTGCGTCGGGCTGAACACTGGTAGCGGCAAGGCCACGGTCTGCCCGGTGAGGCTGTCATTCAACCTAAACCGCCTATCAAGTTCGGTTGCGATATTGAAATCGCCCGTGGTATGTGGCCTGCCAATTGGCAAGCAGGATTCTGGGAAATTCATCAGACGTAAACTCCGTTGATCTCAATGCTATTGGGATTGATCGGAAATACGGCCCCGTTAGATGGTATCACTACACCCCAATTGGCAATCATCAGCAAGCGATCGGCAGTAGGTGCCCCGCCTAATCTTTGGTAATAAGCTACATACTGAGGGGATACAGTACAGGCGGGATGATTGATCTGCTCTGCCCGTATGATTGTTTTATCTGCGCTGTCGTCTCGCGTGACGGTCAGCGTGGCAGGCACGCCCCCGGCGGTGTAACCCGCTCCAGTCACCTCAGAAGCTGTAAGATCAGAGCGGAATGAATGACTGGTGCTAGGGGTGTAACCAGCCCCCAGCAGCATGGCGTAGAAGTTGCCGGCGTTCGGGTTTAGGGTTTCATTTATGATTGCATGGACTGTTGCATCTGGAACCATGATGGGCGAGGTGCTTGTCATCCCCGCTTCGATTTTCATTTGTTCAATTCTGAACGTCTCGCTGTTATGGCTTTGAGGACTACCAAAATTGTTGTAGCCTAAGATGATTTGCTGCGCTGCACTTGATCCCGTCGGGCGGTAATAAAGCAAAATGCCAGCAGCTCCTGTGATGCTTGCATTCCAGGAGACAGGTTCAATGATTAAAGTATTTATTCCGGTTGTATTGTTCATTGAATTAGACAGCGACAGCAGCTTCC
>Ga0315903_10002192_pt1 | contig 29151 bp, 46 predicted proteins | sample LakEriMetagenome_7_FD_203524 | JGI IMG/M metagenome (GOLD analysis project Ga0315903, IMG submission 203524) | Freshwater fungal communities from buoy surface, Lake Erie, Ohio, United States - Buoy 2 MA119 | ecosystem: Environmental > Aquatic > Freshwater > Lake | place: USA: Lake Erie, Ohio... | reverse complement strand
GCGTGGATTCCATGTGGATTCCGTGATGGATTCCGAGCGTAGGTTCACGAACCCCTTCAGGTATTTGTAAAACTCACTGTACTTGGTTCTAACATTTGTTATTTCCTTGCGGTTGAGTTTCCATCCCCATTGCGCGGTCGGATTGAGGACATGCCAGTTCCCATCCTCCAAGCGCAGACGCAACTTCTCCTTGTCGGCGATGGTGTACTTCTGACCGTTGATAGTCAGCACGGTTGTGCGCCTCGCACCCTGCGCCCTGATGTTGAGCACATGGTCGATGAACTGATGTGTGGATACGGAGTTGTACCCATCAATGAATATCACCACGTCGCCATCGGGCATGAATGTAATGACCGGAGTCTTGTACAAGACCAACTCAATCGCGTCCCCATTCTTGCGTATGTGGTACGTATCAGCATCCCGTCGGTTACCCAATGGGCGAATCTCTATGGCTCGCCCACGCAGGGGCTTGATTGAGTCGTGTATCTTCAGTGCCTCTTGGTAGTACAGCACTCGCGGTACTCGTCTAATTGTTGCGTATCCCATCTCACACCACCTTCCCTAATTTCTCTAACACATACTCACGCATCAGTGCGTAAGCCTCCTCTTTGCGACCCTCTCGGTCGTGCAACCATATCTTGGTCAGTGTCTCGTTGTCGTCAAAGCTCAGGCTCGTTGCATCTTTGCCCCTGCGCTCCAACTCATCCACCAAGTCGTCGGTGTCAAAGTCATCTAAGTCAATCTCAACCTCTGTTGTTATGTACGGCATCACACACCCCCAATTGTTTTGTATGCTTTGATTTTCTTGAGCGTCGGGTTAGAAGTCTTGAACCTCTCCTTCGCCAGCTTCATGTTGTTCGCCACGATACTCTCGGCAACCCAGTTGCTGAATCTACCGCACCATCCTGTTACATAGTATCTACCTAACATTTGTTAGCTCCCATTTGTTTGACTTGCGCATGTTCTCTTGCGCGGTTATCACTCTCAGATTCTGTGGTACATGTAACCCACTCACGTTCTTACCCTTCAACGGAATGATGTGGTCTACGTGCCACCTGATTCCTGTCTCGTTTGTTCTAGCGATTGCCAACCTGTACATGTTGCGTATCTCCACGTAGTCGGTGTCAGTCAGCCACAGCGGTGTGCGTTGTATCTCGTCGGCTCTGCGTCTTGCCCGACTAGCAAGCACCTTCTCAGGGTTGGCTTCCTTCCATTGACGTGCGTACTCCCGCCATACATCCTTGTTCTTTTCATAGAACTCCCGCTTTTGTGCCAAGTACTTGTCCCTGTGCCGCACCTTGTACTGCTTCTTGATACCACGCACTTTGCCCTTGTTAGCGTCATGCCATTGCCTGACCACTGTCCCGCTGTGTATGGCTTTGCAAGCAACGCAACGGTTCTGTAACACAAACCTCGGTACAACATGTCCGTGCTTGCACGGCTTCCCTGTGAAATACAGCTTCAGCCCTTGTGCCTTTGCTTCTTTTACAGTTACTAACATTTGTTATTCCTCCATCTCAAAGTAGTCGTAGTCACGCTCAGCACCAGCCGCGCGTTCAACTTGCAACAAGCTCATTGCCTCCGTGATACAGCAGTGGGTGTCTTCCAAGTACTCGGCTTGGTACTCGGCAGGGTTCTTCAAGTAGTTGCGTAGGTCTAACTCCACCGCAACCAGCAACTTCATGGCTTTCTCGTAGTCGTGCTCAGTCATGGTTTGTCTCCTTGATGTTGCCTGTTGAATACAGCCCTCTTACATAGTCCTTGAGCGTTTGGATGTAAAAGAATATGTGGTCGTCGGGGTTGCCGCCCATCTCCACGAACACTTTGCAGTCATCCTCCTCTTCCGCAAGGTAGTCAAGTACTGTCTTTAATGCGGTCAATTCTTGGTTTGTCATCATGTTCTCAACTCCTTTTGGTTAGTCTGCTTCAAGGTTGTGGGTGCTTGAGTAGGTGTTACTAACTGATATGGGCCTTTGCCGTACTCTTGCACGATGCACCACGAACTGCGCTCCACCTGTGCACTGTGCTCTCGGTCACGCTCACAGAACAAACAGAACGCTTGGTACCTTGAAGCAGGTACATCGTCACCGCAGTCAATACAGGTTTTCCAGTCAAAATCTAACATTTGTTAGGCTCCTTCTTTGTTGGTTTCGTTGTAGTTAAAGGCTTCGGTCAGCAGGTGACCAAAGTACACACCGCCCACGATGAGGCAGGTTTTGTGGATGTACCCTTCGCCATCCCATCCGAAATAGAGGAATGCGCAGGATATGAAAGAGCCGAGGATGTAAAGTATTGGTGTCATAGCTCAGCCCTCCCTTGATTCTTGGTTTGCCCACTCGATGAAGGCTTCGGCATCAGCGTGGTGCGCTGTGCGTACTGTGTCTTCGAGATGTTGGGCGATGGTATTGAGTACCACATGAAGCGCAGTGGTGATTGCCGCAGGGTTCTCGGATGCCTTGGCGATGCCGTAGGCGTAAGTGATTGCTTCCTTGATTGAGTCTCGGGTTGCAAACAATGGGCTGTACAAGCCCTGCGAGAGGGCGATGATTTCTTTATCTAACATTTGTTATCTCCTTGGCAAGTGTTACTAACTCAGCATCCATAACTTCTTCGGACTCGAATGCACCTCGGTCGCCATTGATGTGGGCGAGCAATTCAGAGCATTCACCGCAGACTTCTTCGGCAAGGGATATATCAGGCGTGTCTCCGTTGAGTACTTGCGCCGACAATATGTAGGCTCGTTCGAGCATGGCTTCTAATCGTTTCATATCTGACCTTTCGTTGTTTCTAACAAATGTTATGTTTTGGACTTGCTGATTGGGTTTGGTTTGTTTTTTCCCAACCAGCTTATATTATACCACAAAATAGTAGTATTGTCAAGTTTTTCGGGCATGGCTCAGTTGTACAGGTTCTCAAAGTACTGAGAGAGGATTGTGGTGTCCTCAAAGTTGTTGGTAGTGGCTTGCAGTTGGTCAGCGTCATGGTCTTGAAACCATAGGTTGTCGCCTGTGATGTTGCAGAACACTTCGTATCCCCAACCGTTGCCGTGGCTCTTGATGGTGTACTTGCCGCAGTCGGTGTCGAACTCGTTTGTAATCATGGTTTACCTTTCGTTGTTTCTAACAAATGTTATATTTTCGGGGTTTGGCAGGGCTGTTTTTGTTTTTTCCCTACCAACATATATTATACCACAAAGTTATAAGATTGTCAAGTTTTTAGGTGGAGTGTTCGTTGCGTTGTGTAACGAAATGTGTGTTATGGAAATGTGGAATGTTATGGGATTTTTGGGTTTTTATAACGGAAAACATAACACAAGGAATTCAAGCAGGGCGCGGGTTTGCGGGGAGTTTTTTATGTAATGTTATAATGTAATGGTTTTTAAGAAAGAGAGAGTCCATAGAACTTGACAATGTCAAGGTGCGGATATGTGTGATGTTATGCACTTGCTGGGTTGCTCAACTTGGCAGGGTTTCATACTACTGCGGTAACATTGTAACATATAACAATGCTTATGAATCAACCACTTGCGTGTGATACGATATAACATTACACCTCGAAACATAACATTTGTTACGCTCAGGGCTACCCCCGCACAGAGAACTGGTCTAGTTAAGGGTTTGTACCTATTAACAAACCGAGAAATTGGGTGATACACTGCGTGCAGTGTATCAGTTTAGCTAAGGCTACCCCCGCACAGAGAACTGGTATTCAAAAAAATTCGGGGCAAAACAAAAGCTCGTCATAACAATTGTTATAACGAGCGGACGCAAAAAAGCCCGCGCAAGGCGGGCTGTAGTTAAGAGGGTAAGGGTTAGTCTGTCAGTAGCGCGGTATGCACAACACCACGACCACGCGCCAAAATCATTTCCTGAATAATGGCCTCCCTCATTTCGTTGATTAAAACCTGTGCATCAAACCTTGGGCTTTCCTTAAAATCAAAGCCGTTCAAGTAAGCGCATTCGGCCATTCGTTGCAGTTGTTGCAATTTTTTCTCTGTGCTGTGCATCATTTTGGATTCTCCGTTAAATATAACATTTGTTATAAACAGGGGAGGGAAAACCCTCCCCCATTCGATTAGCCTAGTTGGTCGATGTCACCACCTAAGATAGCATAAGCAGTCATCAATTCGCCCTTAACTTCAGAGGCTTTACACTCCGTGCCCGCTTCCTCGGCTTTGAATATACGATTGATAATCGTTTTCAACTCAGCCAAAGTTTTCGCGTCAATATCAACTTCACCGCCTGATACCTTATTACCGGCTGTCACATAACCGGACGCCTCTTTCACCCGTTGCCAGTAGACTGTTATTGTGGCGTCACCGAACCCCTCAGCCTTGAACGCTTCAACGAATAACTTGCGTTCGTCATTGATACCCGCTTTCAACTTACCCTTAAGTTCGTACCACTTGGAAGTGGTGTTGCCCTCATTGTCAACAAGGTCGAACGCTGAGCATAAGCCGTTCGCATAAGCCTTCAACACTTGGCCGGTTTTCTTGGCCGACTTAACTAAGTCGGTGCGCAGTTCGTACAAGGGAATGACTGCTACTTGAGTTACTGTATTTTCCATTTTCTAACCTTTCAAAGTTTACTAACGAGGAACATAACTTATGTTATGTATGCAATCGATTCTTCGTTTGCATGACTATATTATACCACAAAATAATGGGCAATTCAACTCTAGCGTAAAAAATAAATCTATGTGTATGGGGCACGGTCTAACAAAAGTTAGAGGGTTAGCCGAGTGACACCCCACCACCCCAAAATACTTAATAGGGGAGGTACACTACATACACTGTGTGCAGCACACCCGATACCAACATCCATACTCTTTTTAACACCGTGGTATATTTTATTTTCGGTACGCTAGTACCAACATCCATACTCTTTTTAACACCGTGGTACTTTTTCCCGATTCTGTACTTCAACACACGGTACCCGGCGAAACGTACCTTTGTTACATACACCCCCCTCCCCCCATTTCGTTTTTCCAATTACGAGTCTCAACCCGTTCGGCGGAAACACCCCCCGTCACTTTTTATTTTGGTCAACCCCCCACCCCTATATATTTTTTCTGTTACAGTCGGGCCACTCCCATTCACGTGGTGCTTATGATTCAACTTGAACCTACGTCAGAACATCCTGTTCCTTTCGATCTGTCGGATGAGCAACCAAAGACTCATGCCGATAGCATAGCTGTCGCTGTAAACACAGTTGACCTTATAAATAGTCTTGGCCCGAGCATCGACTTCAACAATGAAGACCTGCACAAAGCTGCTGATCTCATAACAGGCACAGCCAAACCCAACGCCCCCAAGACACTTTCAAAGTCTGCTGAAGCAGCCGCAGCCCATCACCTCGTCAAGCGGTTTGACTTCCAAGCGTTCTCGGATGTGATGCAAGCCAGAAACTTCATCACGAATAAGCTGATCGAGTTGGCGGACAACGGTGACCCGAAGATTGAATTGAAGGCGTTGGAGTTGCTGGGCAAGCACTCGGACATTGGCCTGTTCACCGAACGCAGCGAGATCACCGTCCACCACACAACTTCTGCGTCACTTGAGAACTCCATCAAGGAAAGAGTAAAACGCTTACTCAATACAGAAGTGTCAGACATCACACCGCTGGACGACTTGGATGCGCAGTTGGGGAGGCACAAAGCACCCGAAACACCGGAAGAAAAACCGGCAATAAGTACTGAAACCGAAGTCCAAATCCCGGAAACCGAGGTACAAGATAATGAGTGACATCTCCCTCAAGGACATCGAAGCTCTGATCCACTCGGGGAAGTTGAGCGAGACGGACTTACGGGTACTAGAGGCTCAGCTAACTAAATTGGAGAAGCTCAAAGATCGTGAGCTTGCCCAGACTCGGTTCATAAAATTCGTGGAAAAGGTCTGGCCAACCTTCATTTCGGGCAGACACCACAAGAGAATGGCTGAAGCGTTTGAAAGGGTAGCAAATGGAACGTGCAAAAGACTCATCATCAACATGCCTCCTCGACATACTAAGTCCGAGTTTGCTTCTTATCTACTTCCTGCTTGGTTCTTGGGTAGGTTTCCTCATAAAAAGGTGATTCAAGCGTCCCATACGGCTGAATTGGCGGTGGGATTTGGCCGAAAAGTGCGAAATTTGGTGGATTCCGAGGTTTACCACGACATTTTCCCCGAACTGAGCTTGCAAAGTGACTCAAAAGCGGCTGGCCGGTGGAACACCAGCAAGGGCGGTGACTATTTTGCGATTGGTGTGGGCGGTGCAGTGACCGGTAAGGGCGCGGACGTGCTGATTATTGACGATCCACACTCAGAACAAGAGGCGGCGATGGCCGCAAGCAACCCAGAAGTGTACGACAAAGTTATAGAATGGTACACATCAGGGCCACGGCAGCGTTTGCAGCCGGGCGGGTCGATTGTGATTGTGATGACACGCTGGTCTCAGCGAGATTTGACTGGTCAGGTGCTAAAAGCTGCGGCCCAACGCTCTGGCGAGGACTGGGAAGTGATCGAGTTCCCGGCCATATTGCCATCTGGCAACCCCCTTTGGCCAGAATTTTGGTCGATGGAGGAGTTGGAAGCGCTCAGAAACGAGTTGCCAAACGCCAAATGGCAGGCGCAGTATCAACAGAACCCTGTAGGTAACGAGTCAGCTATTGTGAAGCGCGACTGGTGGAAGATATGGGAAGAAGACCGCCCACCGGCTTGTGAGTACATCCTCCAGACATGGGACACGGCGTTTGAGAAAAACAACCGGGCTGACTATTCTGCGGGTACGACGTGGGGCATATTCAAGAACGACGAAGACTACGGCAATTCAAACATCATCTTGCTCAACACATATAAGAAGCGGGTGGAGTACCCAGACTTGAAGCGCGACGTGCTCAAGGAGTACAACACGTACGAGCCGGACGGGGTGCTTATAGAGAAGAAAGCGTCAGGAGCGCCGTTGATTTATGACCTACGTGCGATGGGCATACCTGTGCAGGAGTTCACGCCGGGTAAAGGCCAAGACAAAGTTGCCCGTCTTAACGCAGTCTCAGACATAATTGCGTCTGGGAAAGTATGGGTGCCAAACACTAGGTGGGCTGAAGAATTGGTAGACGAGATTGCTGAATTCCCATCAGGCGAACACGATGACTTGGTGGACGCAACAACTCTGGCACTCATGAGATTTAGACAAGGTGGGTTCCTGCGCTTACCAAGCGATGAGCCTGAAGACATTCGGTATTTCAAAGGTCACCGCGCCGAGCGGTACTACACAGTGTAAGGACACATCATGGCAATCAGTAAAGGCTTATACGCAGCACCCCAAGGGTTTGAAGAACTCATGCCAGAGGGCGCACCCGACATCGAGATTGAGATCGAAGACCCCGAGGAAGTGAACATTGGTCTGGGCGACATCGAGATCGACTTGAAACCACAAAAAGAGACGGCTGATACGTTCGATGCCAACCTCGCTGAGTACATGGACGACGCTGAGTTGGACTCGCTGGGCAAGGACTTGGTTGAGGACTTTGGCAAAGACATCAACGACCGCAAAGATTGGATACGTACCTACGTCGATGGCCTGAAGTTGTTGGGCTTGCAGTACGAGGAGCGGACAGAACCTTGGCAGGGCGCGTGTGGTGTGTTCCACCCAATGCTCACAGAGTCCGTAGTTAGGTTCCAGAGTGAAGCAATGATGGAGACGTTCCCAGCGATGGGGCCTGTGAAGACGCAGATCGTTGGCGCGGTTGACTTGCTGCGTGAAGAAGCTGCCGCTCGCGTGCGCGAAGACATGAACTACCAACTGACCGAGGTGATGGTTGAGTACCGCCCAGAACACGAGAAGATGTTGTGGTCGTTGCCACTGGCGGGTTCAGCGTTCAAGAAGGTGTACTACGACCCAAGCAAGGGTCGCCAAGTGGCTGTGTTCATCCCAGCCGAAGACATCGTCGTGCCGTATGGCGCAAGCAATCTTGAGTCAGCAGAGCGTGTTACTCACGTGATGCGCAAGACTGAGAATGAGGTCAAGAAGTTGCAGGAAGCTGGCTTCTATATCGACGTGGACTTGGGTGAACCCACGCATGAGTTGGACGACATCGAGAAGCAGAAGGCTGAAGAGAGCGGCATGTCAGCACTAAATGATGACCGCTTCCGGTTTCTTGAGATGCACGTTGACTTGGACTTGTCTGGGTTTGAGCACACTGACAAGAAAGGTAAGGAGACGGGTATCGCGCTACCATACGTAGTGACAGTTGAGAAGGGCACACGCAAGGTCTTGGCCATCAGAAGGAATTGGTACGAAGATGATGAACTCCACACCAAACGACAGCACTTCGTTCACTACCAATACATCCCCGGTTTTGGCTTCTATGGTTACGGTCTTATCCACCTTATCGGCGGCTACGCGAAGAGCGCAACGATGCTCATCCGTCAACTCGTGGATGCGGGAACACTCTCGAATTTACCCGGTGGCCTCAAGTCTCGTGGTCTCCGCATCAAAGGCGACGATACACCTATCCAGCCCGGAGAGTTCCGAGACGTAGACGTCCCAAGTGGCTCAATCAGAGACAACATCCTGCCCCTGCCATACAAGGAGCCAAGTCAGGTTCTGTTTGCTCTGTTCCAGAACATAGTTCAAGAAGGCCGTGCGTTCGCATCAAGCGGCGACATGAACGTGTCTGATATGAGTACCAACGCCCCAGTAGGTACAACACTAGCTCTGTTGGAGCGCACACTCAAGGTGATGACGGCTGTTCAAGCCCGTCTGCACTACACGATGAAGCAAGAGTTCCGCTTGCTCAAAACTATCATCGCTGACTACACCCCCGAGGAGTATGACTATGAACCTGAAGAGGCTGGCCGCAAAGCCAAGAAATCGGACTATGACAGCACAGATGTTATTCCTGTCAGTGACCCAAATGCAGCAACGATGGCACAAAAGATTGTGCAGTATCAGGCTGTTCTTCAGTTGGCTCAGTCTGCACCACAACTCTATAACTTACCTCTGTTGCATCGCCAGATGATTGAGGTGCTTGGCATCAAGAACGCCAGCAAGTTAGTGCCGGTGGAAGATGACCAAACGCCAACCGACCCAGTGCAGGAGAACCAGAACCTCCTCATCATGAAACCAGTCAAGGCGTTCATCGAGCAGAACCACGAGGCGCACATCCAAGCGCACATGGCGGCGATCCAGAATCCAAAGATTGTGCAGTTGATGCAGATGAACCCGCAAGCTCAAGCGATCATGGCAGCAGCTATGGCCCACATCAACGAGCACATTGCGTTCGAGTATCGCAAGCAGGTAGAGATGGCCATCGGTATGCCGTTGCCAAACGAGGAGCAGAACAAGCAGGTTCCTCCAGAGTTGGCCGATCAGATTGCCATGATGACTGCGAAAGCGTCACAACAGTTGACCCAACAAGCTCAACAACAGGCGCAACAACAGCAGAACCAGCAGAAGATGCAAGACCCGATTGTTCAGATGCAGATGCAAGAACTTCAACTCAAGCAACAAGACTTGCAGTTGAAAGCGCAGAAGCAACAGATCGACGCTGCGACCAAAGCCGACCAGTTGGAGATCGAGAAGTCTCGTATCGAGGCGCAAAAAGAAATCGCGGCCATGCAGGTGGGAGCCACCGCAGCCGCTGCAAAAGACAAACTGAACAAGCAGATGGAAGCTGAAGGAGTTCGTATGGGCATCGACGCTGCAAAACACCGCGCTCAGATGGCCGTACAGCAAGCGCAACGGGCGGCGCAGAAATCGCCCAGCAACCAAAAGAAGGATCGTAATTGAGTAACTACACAGTAATTTCAATGACTCTTAAAGAGATTGGAAAGCTAAAGCAAGAGCGAGAAGCTTACGTGGCAGCAGGCCGGTGCGACAACATCGAGGACTACCGAAGAGTCTGCGGGATCGTCCACGGTCTGAACTACGCAGAAAACATCATCCAAGAACTTATGTTGAAAATGGAGAAAGCTGATGACTGAATTTGATGTCGCTGCCGTTGATCTGTCGGGTATTTTGAATACCACAGCAGAGCAAAAAGCTAAGCAGTTGCCCGACCCCAGAACTTTTCGACTCTTGTGCGTTGTTCCCGAAGCAATGGAGGAATACCAAGACAGTGAAGTTGGGTTGATTAAAGACTCGAAGACCATGCACTACGAAGAAGTGCTGACCCCAGTACTGTTCGTCGTCAAACTTGGCCCCGATGCCTATAAGGATGCCACCCGTTTCCCCAGCGGCGCATCCTGCAAGGAAGGTGACTTCGTCATCGTCCGCCCCAATTCAGGCACCCGTCTGAAGATTCATGGCCGTGAATTCCGCATCATCAACGATGATTCGGTCGAAGCAGTTGTGGAAGACCCGCGCGGTATCACCCGTGCTGCATAAGGAGTAACACATGGCTACACAAAGATTTGAAGAGGAATTTAAATTTCCTCATGAAAAAACAGCAGTCGAGGAAGAAGACAGGTTAGAGATCGAGATTGAGGACGATACCCCTCCCGAAGACCGTGGCCGCAAGCCCATGAAGGAGAAGGTAGAAGACCCAACCGACGAAGAGTTATCTTCCTACGACGAAAAAGTTCAGGCACGGATCAAGAAGTTCACCCGTGGCTACCACGATGAACGCCGCGCAAAAGAACAAGCTCTGCGGGAACGCGAAGCGACCGAGAGCTATGCAAAACAGCTTATTGAAGAAAACAAAAAGCTCCAACAACAACTTTCTAGTGGAAGTAAAGTACTAATTGAGCAGTCGCAGTCCTCTGCCGCAATTCAGCTTGATTCCGCCAAGAAAAAGTACAAGGAAGCCTACGAAGCGGGGGATGTAGATGCTTTAACTGATGCTCAAGCAGAGATTGCTGAAGCTACGTTAAAACTAGATAAGACCCGTGGTATGAGGCCCATCGAAGTAGAAGAAAAGAACTTTACTTCAGCACAGCCAGAAGAACCTAACCTTACTCCCCGCACCAGAAAGTGGGTTGATCGCAACAGTGATTGGTGGGGCAAGGACGACGAAATGACAATGACCGCTATGGGTATTGACAGGAAGTTACAGAAAGAGTATGGTGCGGACTATGTAGGTACTGAAGAGTACTTTCAAACCATCGATAAAACGATGCGCAAACGATTTCCTGAACACTTTGAAAGTGAACAGAGCTATGAGGATGACGAACCGCCTCCTAAGAAAAGAACGTCAGAACCGGTTGACGAGGATGATGAATATGATCCGCCGCGCCGTGCAACAAGAATTACTTCGCCTGTAGCTCCAGCTACACGGAGTACACCACCTAGTCGCGTACGACTCAAAGCATCAGAAGCCGCGCAAGCGCGTCGTCTTGGGGTGCCCATTGAAGAATATGCAAGACAGGTTGCTTTACTTAGAAAAGGTGCTTAATCATGGAAAACGTAGAAACAAAAAAGCCGCAGAATCGTTTGGATCGCGCATTGGACAGCCGAGTGCAAGCTCACAGACCTACCTATTGGCAGGCCCCTGAAGCGCTACCTATGCCGGATGAGCGTCCCGGTTGGAAACATCGTTATATCCGTTTAAGCACTTTGGGAAATGCTGACCCCAGCAATATCTCCTCTAAGTTACGTGAGGGATACGAACCCTGCAAAGCAGAGGAATATCCTGAACTCATGATGCACGCTGCCATTGAAGGCCGCTTTAAAGGCGGTATTGAAATTGGTGGGCTGTTGCTCTGTCGTATTCCTGCTGAGTTCATGGAACAACGTGCCAAGCACTTTGAAGACAAGAACAAAATGCAAATGGATTCGGTGGACAACAATTTCCTTCGTGAAAGGGATGCTCGATCTAATATGGCGTTATTCGCTGATAAGAAGTCGAACGTAACTTTCGGTTCTGGTTCTTAAATTTAGGAGTCCTTAAATGGCATATCCAACCGTCTCAGGCCCTTACGGGCTACAGCCGATCAATTTGATCGGTGGGCAGGTATTTGCTGGTGCGACCCGTCAACGTCGAATTGCTAGTGCTTACAACACAGCAATTTTCTACGGTGATGCCGTCAAACTGACAACTACCGGCACAATCGTTTTGGCAAATGAAACTACCACTGCCCCGGCAACGGGTTTTGCTGGTGTTTTCTTGGGCTGTTCATACGTGAACGCACAAGGGCAAGTCATCTTCTCTCAGTACTACCCAGCAAGCACAACCGCGCCAACTGGTACTTTCATTACTGCTTATATCGGTGATGATCCTGACCAATTGTTCAAAGTTGCTGTTGTATCTGGTACGACTGTCGTTACCGGCATTCAGTACACCGAGATTGGCACCAATGCAGCTTTGGTTCAAAATGCTGGTTTGACCACCACTGGCGACTCTCGCGTTGCCTTGTTGGACAGCAGCGCCGCTGTGACAGCCACTCTGCCAATGCGAATCGTTGACGTTATCCCTGATACGTCTTATGTTTCCGGCGGCAATGTGCTGTTCCCCGAAGTTATCGTCAAGTTCAACGCACCAAGCATCAATGCTGAAGGCGTTACCAACGGCGGTCACATGTACCTCAACCCACTTGGCATTGCCTAAAAGGAGCTAAATCATGGCTATTTCACGCGCACAACTGCTGAAAGAGTTGCTCCCCGGCCTGAACGCCTTGTTCGGTATGGAGTATTCACGTTACGGCGAAGAACACAAAGAAATCTACGAATCTGAGACTTCTGAGCGTTCTTTTGAAGAAGAAACCAAACTGTCCGGCTTCTCTGCTGCACCAGTCAAAAACGAAGGTTCTGCCATCGCTTATGACAATGCACAAGAGGCATGGTCAACCCGCTATACGCACGAAACCATCGCCTTGGGTTTCTCAATCACTGAAGAAGCGATTGAAGATAACTTGTACGACAGCTTGTCGTCTCGTTACACCAAGTCATTGGCTCGCGCTATGGCTTACACCAAACAGGTCAAGGCTGCTGCCGTCCTGAACAATGGCTTTAGCTCTAGCTACCCCGGTGGCGATGGCGTGTCTTTGTTCAACGTAAGCCACCCGCTGATCTCTGGCGGTGTCAACAGCAACACTCCTTCTACTCAAGCTGATTTGAACGAGACTTCTTTGGAAGCCGCCGTTATCCAGATCGCTGCTTGGACTGATGAGCGTGGTTTGTTGATTGCAGCCAAGCCTGTCAAGCTGATTGTTCCTCCAAACCTGATGTTCACTGCTAAACGCTTGTTGGACACTGAGTTGCGAGTTTCAACCGCAGACAACGACATCAACGCATTGAAGCAAATGGGTGCAATCCCCGGCGGCTACACTGTCAATCACTACTTGACAGACACCAATGCTTGGTTCTTGACTACAGACGTGCCTAACGGTTTGAAGCACTTTGTTCGTTCACCGCTGGTCAACAGCATGGACGGCGACTTCGACACCGGCAACGTCCGTTACAAGGCCCGTGAGCGTTACAGCTTCGGCTGGTCTGACCCTCTGGGTATGTTTGGTTCTTCAGGCACTGCCTGATAAACCGGAAAAGGGGCCTTGTGCCCCTTTTTCTTTTGGTGTATATTGCAACCATTCCGGGGTTATCCGGTGTATCAAACAGTCCCGGCTGACGACATGCAGATTGATACACCTCCACTTGCATGTAAGGAAAAAACATGGCACGCACTACGTTTCAAGGCCCAGTCCGTTCAATGGCTGGCTTCTATTCCCAAGGCCCAAATACAGTTGTTAATCTTGCCAACGGCACAAACACCGTTACGCTTGATGTTGCCACATACGCAGGTAAGGTAATTCGCACCAACGATGCGACTTTAATTATTACCCTGCCAACCATCAACGCAACGGCAAACCCTACTTCTAGCGGCCCCGGCGAAGACCCCAATACTCTGAACAATGTTGGCACAACCTACACATTTTTTGTAGAAACCGCCGCAACTGCCGTGGCTATCAAAACTGATGGCACAGACAAATTTGTTGGCTCGCTGTTATTGGTAGCAACTGATGCTTCTGGTGCAACCACTGGTTATGCTCCCGCAGCAGCAAACGATGTCATTAATTTGGACGGCACTACTACTGGTGGAGCAGCAGGTTCTTGGATTACCGTGACTGTTTTGGCCTCTTTGAAGTACTATGTCACAGGTGTTTTGCTTGGTTCTGGTACTGTTGCCACACCGTTTGCAAATTCCTAATCAACCCAACGGGGCTTCGGCCCCTGTTAAATCAGGAGATTGATTATGACGATGCAATATGACGTAAAACAAGGGCATTTAAACCAAAGCGGTTTTTTTGTGCTTGGACGCAACCGTGTAAAGGGCGTTTCTTTTTATGGTGGTGGCGGTACTTTTGTGTTGTTTGATACAACCGTAGCCCCAGTAACTTCAAGCGTAACTTATGGGCGCAGCGGCACGACCGTGACAATTGCAAAAACTGCGCATGGGTTAACAACCGGCACTGTTGTTGGTATACATTTTGTAAGTGGCTCAGGTGGCGCTGCTACTGACGGAAATTACCCCATTACCGTAACAACCGCAGATGCGTTTACGATCACAGACATCAATACTGGGACTATCACAGGCTCTCCAGCAGCGGTTTATGTCAGTGGCGCAAATCGTTGGCTGATGACCTACGAAACGCACTCATCGGACGAGTTTCAAAATGCTCCGCTTATTCCCGGCGAAGGCGTAGTGGCAAAAAATGGAATTTATGCCTACATGAGCGGCATTGACGGGGCGCAGATTTACTATGGCTAAGTCACCCGCATGGCAACGGGCAGAGGGGAAGAATCCCAAAGGCGGCTTGAACGCCAAAGGACGAGCTTCCTACAACGCAGCAAATCCGGGGAAACCCGGGTTGAAAGCGCCCCAGCCAAAGGGCGGCAGTCGCCGCGACTCTTTCTGCGCCCGAATGAAAGGCATGAAAGCGAAGCTCACGAGCGCCAAGACCGCAAGCGATCCGGATTCGAGGATTAACAAGAGTCTTCGTGCGTGGAACTGCGCAGATGGTGGATACGTTAGCGAAGCAGATGGTTGCGCCACCCAAGGTAAAACGAGAGGTAGGTTTGTATGAACAACGACGTAAAAACAATGACTGATGGCGCGGCTGTGGTTGTTGGACTTGGCGGTTTCATGGGTTGGCTGACTCCAGTCGTGACTCTTATTGGTGGTGTTTTGACCATCGTTTGGCTCGCTTTGCGTATTTACGAAACAGATACTGTGCAGAAACTTGTGGGCCGCAAGAAAGACGACGATGCCAGCAACAAGTAAAAAGCAAAAAAAATTCATGGATGCTGCGGCGCACAATCCAGCATTTGCAAAGCAGGCGGGTATCCCGCAGAAGGTGGCAAAAGAATTTAGTGCAGCAAGCAAAGGTATTGAGTTTAAAGGTGGGTCGCGTACGCGGCCTGATTTGCAAAAGGTGAACAAGCCCAAAACTCTTCAGGGCAAAACAGAACTTTACAAGGAAGGTGGAAACACTATGGCAACAAAAATGAACCCCGGTTTTATGGCAATGATAGCTAAGAAAAAAGCTGGAGCCAAATCAGAGATGCCTTCTAAGATGGGCAAACCCGTGATGAAAAAAGGCATGGACACCGCTAAAGATGGCATGAAAATGGCTAAGGGTGGTGGCATTGAGGTTCAAGGTAAAACCAAAGGCAAAATGGTCACCATGAAATCTGGCGGCAAAGCCTGCTAAGGAGTAAGTCATGGCAACCAGCACCAAAGCAGGAACGATGGATGCGTACAAACCGCGCCGTCCCGGTACTACGTATGAGGACTCTATGACTTCTGAAGACATCAAAAAAATGGACGCTCAGAAGGAAGAAACCAATACGCAGAAGAAGACTGAAGCAGCGTACAAAATTAAAAACATGGCCAAAGGCGGTTCAGCTTCCAGTCGTGCTGATGGTTGCGCTGTCAAAGGCAAGACTCGCGGGAAGATAATCTGATGATGGCTTCTCGCGGCATGGGGGACATTAACCCGTCCAAGATGCCGGGGAAGAAGACTGTCCGCCGCAAAGACAAACCGCAAGACGTAGACATGTATGCAGAGGGCGGTAAGGTCAACGCCGCTGGCAACTACACCAAGCCTAGCCTGCGTAAGCGAATCGTGGCTCAGGTCAAATCAGCAGCAACACATGGTACTGGCGCAGGTCAGTGGAGCGCGAGGAAAGCGCAGTTGGTGGCCAAGAAGTACAAGGCTGCTGGCGGGGGTTACCGAGATTGAAAGCACCGCAGACTTCCCTTAAGAACTGGGGTGACCAAAAATGGAGAACCAAAAGTGGTAAAAAATCTTCTGACACAGGTGAAAGATACCTTCCTGAAGCTGCAATCAAAAGCCTCAGCCCTGCTGAGTACGCTGCGACAACACGTGCAAAACGTGCTGGCAAAGCTAAAGGGAAGCAATTCGTAAAGCAACCACCCAAAGTAGCAAAGAAAACGGCAGGGTTTAGATAATGGCAAACACTTCTGGCGCAGTCAGCTTTAACCTAGACCTCACCGAGTTGGTCGAGGAGGCGTTTGAACGCGCTGGTAGCGAGCTTCGCACTGGCTATGACCTGCGAACAGCCAGACGTAGTTTGAACATTATGTTTGCTGATTGGGCCAACCGTGGCATCAACCTGTGGACAATTGAGACTGGGATTATTGATTTGGTGCAGGGCCAAAACACCTACCCGCTGCCTGACGACACCATTGACCTGTTGGAGCATGTCATCCGTACAGGCGGGAATATAGCTTCAACTCAGGCCGACCTGACCATCACACGTATTAGCGTTTCCACCTACGCTACGATCCCCAACAAGATCACTCAAGCCAGACCCATCCAGATTTGGATTCAGCGGTTCAATGGGCAGACTAGCCCTATCTCTTCTACGCTGACCACAACAATCACAAGTACATCCACTGAAATCGTGCTAAGTGATGTTACGGGTTTACCCGCATCTGGGTTTATAAAGATTGACAACGAGATCATCAACTACAGTTATATAACCCAGAATACAAACGCTGTCACGGGGACTTTGTATAACTGTTTTCGTGGGCAACAAAACACGATTGCAGCGGCACATACCGCTGCGGCTACCGTTTATTGGCAGCAAGTCCCAGCAGTCACCGTTTGGCCTACGCCAGACAATGCCCAGCAATATCAGTTGGTGTATTGGCGTCTACGTCGCACCCAAGACGCAGGCGGCGGTGTCAACATCATGGACGTGCCGTTCCGCTTCATTCCTTGTATGGCCGCTGGCCTGTCGTATTACATCGCCGGAAAGATCCCCACCGGCGTGGAGCGTCTTGGTTTCCTGAAACAACAGTACGACGAAGCTTGGGAACTGGCAGCGTACGAAGATCATGAGAAAGCCGCATTGCGGCTTGTTCCACGTCAAACTTATATTGGGAGATAACCATGCCTAAAGGTATACCAAAAAAACCCGGTGAAGAACAAACGCTTGAAGGTAGCGGTACGGGCGCTGGTGGCGCGGGCAGTGGACGGATGACCGTGGCGGAGCGTTGGGCCAAAAGAAGTGACCCTAATTTTGATTGGGGGTCTTTAAAAGGCCCAAAAATACCTAAAGAAATCAAAGAAGAACGTGCTGCTAGATTCAAAGCAGAAAGAGAAAATTTAATAAATTACATGAACACAATCCCAAAAAGTTTGTCTGAAATGACAGATGCGCAAAAAGCAGCGATGACACCCGGACAACTTAGTAGGCGTGAACAGGCAGATAAGAATTTTGCTGAGTTACAGGGAAGAAAAAACTTTAGGAAACAGCCTAATTTGTTTGAAATGACAGACAAAGAACGAGCAGAACTGTCACCCTCACAAAAACGTAAATTTGGGTCTGACACTACCTTTAAAAAAGGTGGCCTGACCGCTTCCCGCCGTGCCGATGGCATTGCTTCTCGTGGTAAGACCAAGGGGAGAATGGTTTAATGGGTAATCGTTTTGCTTCAGGCAAACGCGCAATCGCGGAATGCGACCGTTGTGGTCAACGATTCCAACTGAAGGTTTTGAAGACTGAGATCATCAAGACAAAGAAGTACGATCTGCTGGTTTGTCCTGAGTGCTGGGACCCCGACCACCCACAGTTGCAGTTGGGCATGTGGCCGGTTGATGACCCACAAGCTTTGAGAAACCCAAGGCCAGACCGGAGTTACATCTTGTCAGGCACAAACGGCTTGCAGCTTGTTCCCACTGGGAATGGGCCAAATGGAGCAGGTACAGTCGAAGGCGGCAGTCGAATCTTCCAATGGGGCTGGAATCCAGTGGGTGGGGCTTCATTTTTTGACACTGACTTAACGCCAAACTATTTGGTTTTGGCAGTGGAACTTGGTACAGTCACGGTAAGCGTAACTTAGGAGTTTAAACATGGACACAAAGAAAGAACTTAAAGCACACATGGCTAAAGGCATGAAATCCGCGCATCCAGATGCTGCGGCTAAAAAAATGCGTGCCGGTGGTAAAACCAACAGCGACATGCTTAAGTATGGTCGCAACATGGCGAAGGTGATGAACCAACGCAGTGCCGGACGGGGTAAATAAAATGGCTGAGTACAAACAACCCAAAAAAGTTCCAAGCGTTGTTGTTGGTGAAGAGCCAGCAAAAGAAACCATGCGCAAACAAGTTGTGTCTGTTGCAAACACGCGCAGTCAAGACTACCCGCCTACCAAGACAACTGGCATCAAAATGCGTGGCACAGGTGCGGCTACCAAAGGCTTGATGTCGCGGGGGCCAATGGCGTGACACGATACGGCTCCATATACGTTGTTACAAATACTGTTACTGGTGAACAGTATGTTGGGCAAACACGCCAAAAAGCGGCGCGTAGATGGAAGACGCACATAAATACTGCCAATTCCCAAGCCACGCAAAAATACAAACTTACAAAAGCCATTATTGAGCATGGAAAAGAATCTTTTAAGTTTGTAGAGGTTTTTTCTGCTTTTGATGCGGCAACACTGAACGCGGCTGAAATTAAATTTATAGAAGAACTTTCTCCTGTGTACAACATTACCAAAGGAGGCGCAGGCCATCGCGGAGTTGTTACATCAGTAGAAACGTGCAAGGCGCGATCAGAGCGTTTGAAGCGGCAGTGGGCAAATACTGACTGGCGGGCAACCCAAATAGAAAAACTTAAACAACTTTCAAACAGCCCAGAAGCCACACAGAGAGGAAAGTGTGTCGCGGCAATTGGAAGCGCAGCACGGGCAAAACATGTATTTTGCCCAGAAATAAATTGTTCTTTTTTATCTGTTTCACACGCAGCAAAATATTTAAATGTAAGTCACACAGGTGTACGATACGCACTTCGCAATGGATCAAAAATAAAAGATAAATTTACAATTTTGGAGGTAGCAAATTGAACTACCAACAACTAGTTACAAGCATACAAAGCTATACTGAGAATCAGTTCCCCGCTGTATATCTTGCTGATGGATCGACTGAGTCTTCAACGGCCCAGATAAATCGGTTCATCGAGCAGGCTGAACAACGCATTTACAACATGATTCAGTTTCCGTCCATTCGCAAGAATGTGACGGGTACATCCACAATCAACAACAAGTATTTGTCATGCCCAAGTGACTTCCTTGCCGTTTATTCAATAGCGGTTATTGATGCGCTTGGTAACTACGAATACTTGCTGAATAAGGACGTGAACTTTATCCGTCAGGCGTACCCAAAACCAACAGACACAGCGATTCCAAAATACTATGCTTTGTTTGGCCCAACCACAACAAATGATGCAAACCCCGTTGTGACTAATGAACTGAGCTTCATTCTTGGCCCAACACCAGATGCTGCGTATTCTGTAGAGTTGCATTACTACTACTACCCACAGTCGATCACCACAGCAACCACAACATGGTTGGGTGACAACTTTGATTCTGTTTTGCTCTACGGCTCTCTGGTAGAGGCGTACACCTTTATGAAGGGTGAGCAAGACATCATCTCGTTGTACGACACCAAGTTCAAAGAAGCACTTGCGTTGGCGAAACGTCTGGGCGATGGCATGGAGCGTCAAGACGCTTACAGGTCAGGACAGTTTAGACAGGCGGTGACCTGATGGCTTTCACAGGAAACTTCTCTTGCAATACGTTGCGGGCAGGGTTGGCAAACGGGTCAATCAACTTGACCTCGGATACGTTCCGATTGGCTCTGTACACCAACGATGCAACGCTGGATCAAACCACCACGGCCTACACCACGACAGGAGAAGCGTCTGGTGGAAACTATGCGGCGGGTGGTCAGATCGTGACAACTACGGTCACGTCTCAAACAACAGCGGCTGGCAGCGTTACGTATGTGACTTTTTCTTCTCCGTCATGGACAGGCGCGATCACAGCCCGTGGCGCGTTGATCTACAAAGCTGGTGACAACGGTGCAGTCTGTGTCCTTGACTTTGGCAACAACAAAACATCAACCACCTCATTCACCGTGACGATGCCTGCAAACACAAGCACATCCGCACTCATTCGACTTGTTTAAGGAGTAAGAAATGTCAAGCATAGAAAAATCCCAAGCCGCCGACACTATCGGTAGTGCAATTACAAAGACTTTGCAATCAGGAGAGTCAGCTACTGCCAAGGGTGTTTACACCATGCAGTGCTTTGACAAAGATGGCGACCTGAAGTGGGAAGCCAAATGTCCCAATCTGGTAGTCAACGTTGGCCTGCAAGACATGAACAACAAGTACTTCCTTGGCAGTGCCTACACCGCCACTTGGTACATTGGCTTGTATGGCTCAGGCGCGTCCAACAGCCCTGCGGCTGGCAACACTATGGCTTCACACAGTAGCTGGACAGAAGAGACCGGATACAGCCAAGCAACACGCCCAGCTTGTACGTTTGCCACACCAACCACAGCCAACCCATCTGTGGCTACCAACTCTGCCTCCCCTGCTGTTTACAGCATCAATGCCACAGCAACTATTGGCGGAGCATTCTTGGTCAGTGACAACACAAAAAGCGGATCGACTGGTACTCTGTACTCTGCTTCTGATTTCACATCCCCCGGTGACCGCTCTGTTGTGTCTGGTGACACATTGAACGTTACATACACACTCAGCTTGGCTGGTTAATAGGAGCGCATGATGGCAACATTTAAAAAAGGCGATGTCGTAAAGTTAACCGGTGTTGTACCGCAAGGCCCAGTGCTTGCGATGCGAATGGATGAAGACGGCAACGTGTCTTACTTGATTGAGTGGACAGATGCTATTGGAAACACCCAGCAGCGTTGGTTTGCAGAATCTGAGTTGGTTGCAGCTTGATATGAGTGGGGCATGACGAGTGTTTGGATTCACCGCATTCTCACAAGCCCCGTTCTCGTCGCTTGACGGTAACGTATTTAACGTATTTAATGTAAATATTGCGGAAACTGCCACAGCGACGGATAGCACATCTTCGTCTTTAATTTTTAGTTCTTCTATTTCTGAAACCGCTACCGCATCTGATGCGGTTGCATCACTTCTGACCTATCTGGCAGCGGTATCTGAGACATCGACAGCAACAGACGCAATTTCAGCGGCAGCAGTACTTCTAAGCGCGGTATCTGAATCTTTTACCGCCACGGACGCTGTATCGTCCACAAAAGATTTTGCTGCGGCTATTTCAGAAAACTCATCTGCTACAGACTTAGTTTCTGCTATACAAACATTTGCCACTACGATTGCGGAAACAGTAACGGCAACGGATTTAATTTCTGGCAAACAAAGTTTTGGTGTTACGGTTTCAGAAGCAGCTACTGCCACGGACAGCGTAGCTTCTTTATATATCATTGGCTCCGCAGTATCGGAAACATCAACAGCAACAGATTTAATTTTAGCCAACGCCACGTTCCCGACTGCGGTAAGCGAAACCTCAACTGCCGCAGATTTAATCTCCAGCAAGCAAACTTTTGCTACAAACGTAGCTGAGACAGCAACAGCGACGGACTCTGATTCGGCAACACCGGTCTATTTAGCTCAGATTGCAGAATCAGCGACAGCGACAGAGACGGTGTCTAGTTCGTTTGCCTTCCCTGCGGATGTAAGCGAGTCTGCAACCGCCACGGATTCTGTAGCTGGCTCATTCCTGTTCTTTGGCAACATAACTGAGTCTTCCGTGGCAACAGATGCGTTTAATGCTGCTGCCACTTTTGCGGTGCTGCTTGAAGAGTTTGGCTCAGTTATTGACGGGGCGGTGGTAACTCAGGTCTTCCTGTGCGCCATCCAAGAAACTATCACGGCATCGGATTCGTTCTTTGCCCGGTTTTTGTGGGAACTCATCAACGACAGCCAAACCGCAGCGTGGGTAAATATAGATACCTCAGAAAGCACAACTTGGGCGACAATCAACGCTGCACAAACTGTGAGCTGGGCAACTATAAACACCGCAGAGTCCGCTGATTGGGCGGAGATCAACACCAGCAACCCCAATACTTGGACAAAGATTGGGACAACCTGAGAGTAAAAAATGGCATTGGTTTTAGCTGACAGAGTTAGGGAAACTACCACCACCGCTGGTACAGGTACAGTCACGCTTGCTGGAGCCGTGACGGGCTTTCAATCATTTGCGGTTGTTGGCGATGGCAACACCACGTACTACACAATTGCTGGGCAAGGCACTTCCGAGTGGGAAGTTGGGATCGGCACATACACATCCTCTGGTACGACGCTTGCCAGAACAACTGTTTTATCTAATAGCTCTGGTACACAGCCATCAGCATTAAATTTTTCTGCCGGAATAAAAGATGTATTTGTTACATACCCCGCTGGAAAATCTGTAAATTTAGACGCATCCGGTAATGTTAGTGCGTTAGGCACAATTAATTCAGGCATTTGGGGGGCTACAACCATCGCAGTGGCTTCCGGCGGTACAGGTGCAACAACTTTAACGGCCAACAACGTGCTTCTTGGAAATGGGACGTCGTCTCCGCAATTTGTTGCACCGGGTACAAGCGGTAATGTTTTAACTTCAAATGGAAGCACATGGATTTCCGCCGCCTCTTTTGCATCTGGAACGGCTATGCTGTTTGCTCAAACAGCAGCCCCAACAGGATGGACAAAATCTACTACGCATAATGATAAAGCGTTACGAGTTGTTTCTGGAACTGCAAGCAGTGGTGGCAGTGTTGCTTTTACTACAGCATTTGCCTCGCAAGCTGTTGCGGGTACTGTAGGAGATACAACGCTATCTACCGCTCAAATTCCTAGCCACAACCATTTAGCTGGTACAAATACGGCTGGACTTCAAACTACAAAAGGCGGAGCATCACGCAGAGCAGCCGACGCAGGCGGTGCTGTAACAAGTTCAACTGGTGGCGGCGGTTCTCACAATCATACATTTACTGGCACAGCAATCAACCTTGCTGTGCAATACGTCGATGTCATAATTGCTACGAAGGATTAAATTGTGGAATTAAAAAACGGAAACTTTTGTCCCCTGCTTAAAAAAGATTGCGTTGGTCTTCAATGTGCATGGTTTACCCAAGTAAGAGGTAGCAACCCTAACACGGGGAAAGAGGTTGATGAATGGGCGTGCGCTATAGCTTGGTTACCTGTGTTGTTGATTGAAAACAGCCAACAACAACGGTCTACAGGGTCAGCAGTTGAGTCATTCAGAAATGAAATGGTTAAAACTAACGAGAATTCGCAACAAATACTACTGGCGGCAGTAAAAAACTCACTATTGGAGGTTAAGTAATGACAACACCTATGAGAGCAATAATTATTCCAAGTGACACTTTTTGCGCTGTTGATGGGGTTGGATTTAACGGAGTCACTATGGTATCCGTAGCGCCAGAAATACATGCAGTTCAGTGGTACGGGACTAACGGCGAAATTGAAATTCAAGATATAGTCACCGGGAAAATGATAAGCAATATTCAAATTACGAGTTTAGATGCCTTTCAAGCAGTGTTTGATTCTTATTGGGTGATTAGGGCCGCAGCGGAACACGAACAGCAATTATTAATAGATGAACAAACCATTACCGAGGTATAACTATGGAGTTTTCAGCGTACCCAGCATTTGGCTATGTTTTAGTGCGATGTAAAATTAACGCAGGAGAGATTATACAGGATATTTCTGTCGGAGCCAATAACGTCATGAATGTTTCCGCAGTAAGTGCAAATGGCGTTGCTACAGTTAACGGAAGTGAGTATGTGTGGCTACATATTTCTGGTCAGCAAACGTATACCGAGCAAGCTACAGGGGAAAAAACAATCCGCGTTCCGGGTTGGTGCAATCTTGTCGAAAACATTGCTGTTGGACTTCACGATATTCATGTAGATGTGTCTAGTGAGCATATTTGTTTTTCTACGCATCTTAACGAAACCCGCAACCCACAACTACCACCCATTTCACTCTTTAAAATGTTTGCGGGGGGAAGCATGGTTGTTGAGCAAAAAACCAAGTTATATTTGGCGGAGGGGGTACTTGATGTTTCTGGGGCCAAAATACAAAAAATGAGACAGGTTTATTTTAAATCTGGGGCAAAAATAGTTGTTGCAGATACTGATTGCTTAGGGTTTATTTTTCATAATTAAAAGCCATCATGTTTGCGCCGTTTCCTCTTACTATAGACACCAAAAATGTGTTTTTGGCGGTGGAAAAACTTTTATGCAACGGAGAATATTTAAAACCACAAAAGTATGGCATTGCGCTGCGTCGGCAAAAATTGTTTACCTCCGTTCCTAACCGGATATATGATGCTCAAGAAAAAGACAAAGAGTATATATTGTCGCAGTTACCAAAAAAATTGTTACTGCTTGAAGAGCCAAAGCTATGGGTGATGGATATACGAGCCTCGCAAGAGGAAAATTCTATGCTTGCGCCGCACATTGATTTTGTACGCCTCACCACAGTTAATTTTTACAGCAATACAAATGGCGAGCGAACTTGCTTTTATGAGTACGGCGCGGGCGGGGCTATCGAAGAAATAGGAAGTTTTGTTGCCAAGGATGGGGAGGCGTGGGTTCTTGATGTAAGCAAACCACACGGGGTGGAACTAATACCCGGTAAGGTGCGGAGAGTTTTATCTCTTTCTTTTATTACAACTCCTTACGAACGTGTAATGGAAGCACTTTCATGATCAGATTTTCTGAATTTACAAAACTTCGACTGACTATGTTAATAGCGCATACTGGTGCTATCTGTGGTTTGGTTCTGATATGGGACGCAAAATGGCTTTTGTTAAGTGCCGCGTGCATTATTGCTTTTTTTTGGGTTGGGCAAGAGCTTTACTGCCACCGTTACCTATGTCATAGGTCGTTTGAAATGCCGTTATGGGTACAAAGAGTGTGCGTTATTCTATCAATATACAACTTGTTTGGTCACCCAATTGGGATTGCTGCAACGCATATCACGCACCATAAATATTCAGACACGAACAAAGACCCGCATCCCGCATTAACTCCTTGGCAATCATGGTTTTGGGTATCAAAAAATTTTAGTAACTCGGTTGACCAAGGCGTGGTAAAACGCCTTATGCGAGACCCTTGGTTAAAATTTATATCAGCGCATTACCTACTAATTTATTTTGGTACTGCATTTTTGATTGGGCTGTTTAGTATAAAAATATTGATATATGCAATACTTATACCCCATGTGTATGCGTTTGCGGCAATAGGTTTAATAACAGTGTTTTGTCATAACAAAGGATACCGACGATATAACACTGCTGACGCTTCAACCAATAACCATTGGGTAAACTTAATGTTAGGGTGGAATGGCGCTGCGTTTCACAATAATCACCACGCAAAACCAGCAAGGTATACAACCTCTGATAATTGGAACGAAATAGATTTAATTGGAGTGTTTGTTTATTTTCTGTTTTGCAAGAAGAAAACCTTATGAACTGTTCGTTATTTTATATGTTTCCAGTTGCTGTTGCATCTTTTAAAAGCGATAAGCACGAGGATTACAAGCGTGTGTTTTTTGACCGAATGCCCGAACACTGTATTACACACGAAAGTGGTCAAGGTCTAATTTCTGGCGAAAGTTCAGGAAAAGTGTACTTGCACACCGACGAGGCATTTAGACCATTTTTTGAATTTGTGTCGCAATGTATAGCAAGCTATTTGGATCAGTTGGCTTATGATAGATCGCGGATTGATATACATGTTATAAAAACGTGGATCAGTGTTACTGACAACCAAACCGCGACTCCTACACACGCACACGGCACTAGCCACCTATCGTTCGTCTACTACATGAACATGCCTAAAGAAGCTGATGCAATTGCATTCCAAATACAAAACTCGCCGAACGAGCCGTATTACGGCGCGTTTTCAGAGGGCGCTAATCGGCAGCGTTCACTGATCCTCGAACGCAATGCGCTCAATACCAATCAATCAATCATACTTGTTGAAGAAGCGCAGCTACTGGTTTTCCCAAGCCATCTTCATCATGGCACAGTAAAAATGGGAGATATAGGGGATAATCGGCGCATTGCGTTGTCAGGCGACGTGTTTTTGATTTTTAATGAACCCGCTCCAAATTACGCCACTGGCGTTTTTGACCCGCGCACGTGGCGATCTTTTGGGAATGCGTGTGTTGAATGATTGGTAGTTTTTTAAGTAAAGGATTGCTATGAGCAGCTCATATTCATCAAGTCTTCGTATCGAACTGATTGGCTCTGGCGACCAAGCCGGTGCGTGGGGCGCAACCACCGACAGCAATCTGGCATACGTTCTGGACACAGCCATCGCTGGGTATCAGGCGGTATCGGTGTCTTCGACCGCCCAAGCCCTGACCTATGTAAACGGGCCATCGTCTACAGCCAACCTGAACCAGTCTGTATACGCTATGTTGAAGTTCAACACCGCAGCAGCAGCCTCTGCCATCTACGCCCCGCCAGTGTCTAAACAGTACATCATCTGGAACAACTCTGGCTACACCATCACCATCTACAACTCTGCGGTTATTGGCGGAACATCTCCTCCATCAGCGCCAAACGGAATAGGCGTTTCAATTACCAACGGCAGTAAAGTCATGGTTTGGTCTGACGGGCTTAATTTCTATGAAGTACAAGCATCAAACTTAACGGGGACGTTGCCCATCGCCAACGGCGGCACAGGTCAGACCACAGCCAACGCAGCGTTCAACGCTCTGGCCCCAGCGCAGACATCCACGGTAACGGCTGGAAGTTTTGTTGTTGGCGCTACGTATACCATTTTGACTGTCGGCGACACAACATGGACATCAATTGGCGCAGCATCTAACACTGTTGGGGTCACCTTTGTAGCCACAGGCGTTGGCTCTGGGACAGGTACTGCAACCACCAAAGTTCCAAACAGATACTTAAAGTCGGACGGCACAGACACGTCTTTTGATTATTTAAATCTGTCTGATGCAACTACGGTTACTGCGGGTAGTTTTGTTATTGGCACGGCTTACACCGTCAGTAGTTTGGGGACAACAAACTTTGTCGCGATAGGCGCGGCATCTACTGCGGTTGTTACAGGCGCGGTTGCAACAACGGTTCTCACTGTGTCGGCGGTTTCTTCTGGAGCCTTGGCAATTGGCACGTACATCACAGGAACGAACGTAACCACTGGCACGTACATTGTGTCTTTGGGTACAGGCACAGGCGGGGTAGGCACATACAACCTGAACCAGAGCATGACCGCAGGCTCTACAACAATTACAGGCCAACCCTTAACCGGGACAGCTTTTATTGCGACAGGCGTAGGCTCAGGCACAGGAACGGCGGTGTTGGCTGATTACATTGGCTCGCTCCCAGTCTCTAATGGCGGAACAGGTGTTGGCTCTTTATCAGCCCTTGCTGTGCTTATTGGCAGTCTGGTATTCCCTGTTGGCGCTATTTACTCCAGCACATCCAGTACAAACCCCGGGACATCTCTGGGATTTGGGACATGGACTGCGTTTGGCGCGGGTAGAGTTATGGTTGGTAACGGTGTAACAGACACAGTTACAGTAGGCTCAGCAATAAACGCAGTTGTTACTGGTTCTGTCGCCTCAAACATTTTGACAGTAACCGCTGTTACATCAGGTGCTTTGGCTGTGGGTTCGTACATTACTGGCTCAGGTATTACTGTTGGCACGTACATTACGGCGCTGGGTACGGGTACAGGTGGTGCTGGTACGTACACCTTGAACCAAAGCATGTCCACCGGGTCAATTACGATTAGCGGACAGCCAATAGGTAATCTTGCAATTGGCTCCAAGTACACGATTGTTTCTGCTGGCACAACGGACTTCACGCAATTTGGCGCGGCTAACAATACGGTTGGCACTGTGTTTACATCAACCGGCAACGGTACGGGAACTGGAACGGCAAGTAAAACATACGTAGGCGGCGATACCGGCGGTAGTTCAAATGCAATTACTGTTAGCCACACTCACACAGCTACTTCTACGGATTCTGGACACACGCATCCTTATGCTGGTCATGTTACTGGATCAACTTTTCAGTACAGTGCTGGAGGAGGAAATCCCGGTATTGGAATACCATCTCAATCCGGTAGCACAACAAACTCCAGCACAGCAAATATTACAACAACAGTCGTGTCTGCGGGTTCAAGTGGCGCAAATGCAAATCTTCAACCATATATCGTCGTGTATATGTGGCAACGCACGGCCTGACGGAGTAGAAAATTGACCCGATCAGTATCCTCTTTGCTGCCAATGCCTGTGTCGCCGCTATTAAGCAGGGATGCAAGCTGTACAAAGACGCCAAAACGTCTTTCATGGAAGTCAAGAAGACTGTCAATGAGATTGTTTCTGATGCAAAGCAGGTTCGCAGTTTTTGGCAAAAGTTGTTTGGGACAAACCCCGAGCCAGCCACGCCCCAGCCTGTGGCGAAAAAGAAAGAAACCTACATTGCCGTTGACGAAACCCAAGTCATGGCAGACATCGTCAGTCAGCTTACAAAGCTATTTAGGCTTGAAGAACAGTTAGCAACACACATCCGGGAGGCAGAAGAAAAGTCCAAGAACGTCTATGACCCTGATGCCAACCTGATGGAAGCTGCGTTGCAACGAGTGTTGGCGCAACAGCAGATGGCAGAACTGATAGTGACTGTTAGAGAAACAATGGTGTATCAATCCCCGCCTGAGTTGGGTGCGTTGTACAGCAGGGTATTTGAGATGCGGGAAACGATTGGTCAGGAGCAAGAACAGGCAAGGTTGAAACAGGAAGCGCAGCAGAGGTACAAGCAATGGCAACGGCAGGAGGCAAAAAGAAACCTTCAGGCAAAGTCAGCGTACCTGATAGCGACTACTA
>Ga0315903_10002191_pt1 | contig 29152 bp, 23 predicted proteins | sample LakEriMetagenome_7_FD_203524 | JGI IMG/M metagenome (GOLD analysis project Ga0315903, IMG submission 203524) | Freshwater fungal communities from buoy surface, Lake Erie, Ohio, United States - Buoy 2 MA119 | ecosystem: Environmental > Aquatic > Freshwater > Lake | place: USA: Lake Erie, Ohio... | reverse complement strand
GGATCTACCAGTGCATCACGTAGCCGCCGTCGACGTTGATCGTCTGGCCGGTGATCTGCCCGGCAAGCGGCGAAGAAAGAAAGACGATCATCGCCGCGATGTCCTCAGCCGTCTGCCAATTTCCCAGCGGTATGAGCTGCTTGATCTTCCTCGTCGCCCAGTCCTCATAGTCGAGTCGCTCGGCCGGATCGGCTTTCTCGTGCCAAGCTTGCCAAACCGACCGATTGAGCTTCGTGGGCACCATTCCAGGACAAACCGTATTGACTCTAACCTGACGTGGCGCTAGATCCTTAGCCATGCACTGCGCAAAATTGATCATAGCGGCTTTGCTCGCACTATAGGGTGGGTCGGTCTGAGAGCCGACTTGGCCAGCCACCGATCCGACAAAAATGCACGAAGCCGGAGTGCATCGAATCAACTCCGGTGCTAGTGCCGTGGCGATCCGGACCATCCCAAGAATGTTCACATCGAGGGTTTTTTTCCAATCGTCCGCATTGAGATTGGTAAATGGAAACCCAAATTTGCTCGAGCTAATCGCTGCGCTATGAACCACATGCTCGAGGGATTCGAATCGATCGAGCGTCTTTGCCTTGGCTATTGCTACCGAATCCTCCTGGCTGATATCGACCCTAAGCCCAAGGGTACCTACTCCGTACTGTGCTTGGATTTGCCCGGCGATATCCTCGACCCCCGGATCGAGATCCCAAAGGGCCACGCAGGCTCCTTCGGCCGCGAAAAGTCTAGCCGTCGCCAATCCGATACCAGCCGCACCTCCAACGATCACTGCGGTATGCTCGCCAAGTCGAAGATCCATGGTAATGCCCGAAGAGTCTGGTAATGCAATGGGTTTGGGATGAAGATTTTTGTCTGGCCGTGCGGATGACTATGATACCCTCTTTGGTGTATCCTTAAGGGTATGTCCAGTAACTTCCAAAAAACGGTCCTCGCGAGCGGTTTGGTTTCCCCGCACCAGTGGGACTATTGTCTGAGGTTGCTTAAGCACCAGATCCTCAGCACGCAGGCCAAAGGGGAGGTGGCCGACGAGGACAAGATTCTCCGAAGCATCCTGATCGAGCAGCGGGCAATCACTGAGTATCAGGCTTTTCAACTCGCGGATGGAAAGATCAAATTTCGACTTGGGCCTTATGTCATTACCGACTTCATCGGCCAAGGGGGTATGGGTCAGGTCTTCAAAGCGGTCCATGAAATCATGGGTCGAGAATGTGCGGTCAAAGTTCTGCCTTTGCATCGGGTCACCGACGAGACGCTGGCAGGATTTAAGCGGGAGATTCGCATGCAGGCCAAGCTCGACTGTCCCTACTTGGTCCGGGCTCACGACGCGGGCCAAGACGGTAGTGTTCACTACTTGGTCACCGAGTACGTCGCGGGGATGGATTTGCGCAAGTTGGTCAAAACGCGAGGACCGCTTTCTGAGGAAGAGGCCGCCGGGATCATCATGCAAGCGGCCTTGGGTTTGGCTTATGCGCACAACGAAGGCTTGATTCATCGCGATGTCAAACCCGCGAATATTCTGGTCACGCCCGATTCGATCGCGAAGGTATCGGATGTCGGACTGGCAGGATTTGCAGCCGACTTGGTAGACGACCCTCGTGCTGGGAAAATTGTCGGCACTCCAGACTTCATTTCTCCTGAGCAGTACTCGACACCCTTGCAGGTCAACGCGGCCAGCGACGTCTACTCGCTTGGCTGTACTTTGTACTATGCCGTAACGGGGAAAGCCCCTTTTCCAGGTGGTGACACAGCTTCGAAAATCCGTAGGCATCTGGAGGCAACTCCGCTGCATCCTCGAAACTTCAACACGAACCTCAGCGAAGAGTTCGTCGACATCATCGCCGACATGATGGAGAAGGATCCTCGCAAGCGTATTCAAACGATGGCCGAAGTGGCCGCTCGACTCGAGGCTTGGGTTACCTCCGAGGTTCCCATCGCCCAAACGACGATCACCCGTGGACCATGGCTTGCTCCCCCCCCACCGATGCTCGATACCGGAGCCGGGAGCGATCCGGGGGCTTTAAAACCGTTTCCAAATCGCAGCCTAGCGACGGGCGAAGAGTCCTTGCAAGACACTTCCTTTCCATCAGGACCCACGAGCGTCAATCACCCGGCCAATCACCCAGGTCTTCTTAGCACTGCTCCCCCTCCTCCGCAGTTCCATCAGGCTCCAGAGCCGATGCAAGATACCGGACAGATGCCCAGAAACATGCTCGTGGGTATGACCATTGCGATCATTCTACCGCCTGCGATGGTCATCGGGATGATCCTTGGCTACCTGCTTGCTTCGCGCGTCTAACACCCTTTGAGTCAGTATGCTAAGGGAAAATGCATTTCCCGAGTAAACCCGACTCGGGTACAATAGACGCCTGCAATTCTCTTTCGTCTAGCTTCCCTCCCGACCGAATCCTCGCCTTCCCCCTCTTCTTAGGTGTAATCATTTCAAGAGACAATCTGCACGAAATCTCACGGCAACATGACGAAGATTCCAAGCACCCGACGGCGTTGGATTCCGCGAGGCTCAAGGCGTATTTGCGTCTGATTCCGATCCTTTTTGTCTGCTACATCATCGCCTACATCGATCGCAACAATGTGGCGATTGCCAAGCTAACGATGGAAGAGGATATGCCAGCGTTCGATGCGGCTGTCTTCGGATTCGGCGGGGGGATTTTTTTCCTTGGGTACTTTTTGCTGGAGATACCTGGCTCTCTGATCGTTGAACGCTGGAGTGCTCGCAAGTGGATTTGCCGCATCATGGTCACTTGGGGGATCATGGCTGCGATGACAGCCTTTGTCACTACTCCTCTGCAGTTCTATCTGGTGCGGTTTTTCTTGGGAGTTGCCGAAGCTGGATTTTTCCCCGGCGTGATCGTTTACTTGAGCCATTGGTTTACCCAAAAAGACCGTGCGCGAGCTATTTCTTATTTTCTGATCGCCTCGCCCGTGGCGATGATCGTCGGCCCGTGGGTCTCTCAGTGGTTCATCGACATCGGACGGACGGTCATTCTCAACGGGGAAACGATCAGTTACCCACTGGTCTTGGGGCTCAAGGGCTGGCAGTGGATCTATATCATTTGGGGGATACCAGCAGTCTTGTTCGGTATCTACGTACTGTTCGGCTTGACCGACCGTCCGAGCCAAGCCCATTGGCTGACATCTCAAGAGCGAGACGCTTTGGAATCGGAACTCGCAAGAGAAAAACAGATGCATCTAAAGAAAGGGCACATGTCCGTCTTGCAAGCCCTTAGCAGCCCCAAGGTCCTGCTCCTATCGGCAGCTTATTTCGGAATTGTCACGGCCAATTACGGGATCGAGTTGTTCTTGCCCAGTGTTTTTAAGGAATGGTATCCGGAATTGGGACCATCGAAGATCGCCCAACTGGTTATGATACCTTCGCTTTTGGTAATCCCGGGACAACTGTTCATCGGTTGGTCCTCGGATCGATTTCAGGAACGCCGGTGGCATTCGGTCGTGCCTGTGATCATCGGGGCGATTTTCTTGGTTCTAGCGACTCAAACCCGTGGGTCGCTCTGGGCTACCATTCTTTGCTTTACGGTAGCGGCCGCAGGGATGAAGTCCTACATGCCGGCCTTTTGGGCCTTACCGAGTTTGTTTCTGACCGCATCGGCGGCAGCAGGTAGCGTTGGGATGATCAACTCGGTCGGGAATCTTGGAGGATTCCTTGGGCCCTTTGTGATGGGTAAAGTCCAGCAAACCCTCTCGTCATACCACTATGGGCTTTTGTTTCTTGCCATCACCAGCACGCTCTCGGCGTTGCTCATATCCATGCTGCCGTTTCGACGTGCCGGCACAATCGATGACCAGGAGTGATTAGATCCGATGATTTTTCACCCACGAGCCGTTGTTTGGGATGGGAGGAAGAGAATCGGAATTTGCGCTGACCGTCGGTAGGATGATGGTGATCTGGGTTCCTTGTCCAAGCTCGCTTTCGAGCTCAAAGGAACCCTTGAGGGACTCGACGATGTTCAGCACAATGCTCAGTCCGAGTCCCGAGCCGCGCGGGGTGGTTGTCGGATTGCGTCCGGTGTTGCTTCGGAAGAATCGATTCCCGATCTTCTGCTGATCGTTTTTGGAGATACCGATGCCGGTATCTTTGACCACCAATCGGCATGTTGATCGAGTGTTATCGCTCGACAAGCTCACCCAAATCCGCCCTCCGGATTCGGTGTACTTGATCGCATTTTCGATCAGGTTTTGGACGATGAAACGCAAGTGGACGGGGTTGGCCATGACCACAGCCGACTCGCAGTTCGTCAAATCGATTTGGATTCCCTTCTCGCTGGCCAAGGCTTCGAAAAGGTCCATCGCTTGTTTGACTTGACGATCCCAAGCGACTGGTTGTTTGATCGCCGTTTGGTTTTCGGAGCTGACTTCTCCGAGCAGCAGCAACTGGTTGACGATTTTGTTCAAATAGTTGCACTCGGTGACAACCTTCTCGAGCATCTCTCCGGTTTTTCCGTCTCCGACGCGGTTCGAGACGACCTCGACATTGCTCATGATGGCTGCCAATGGACCGCGTAGTTGGTGAGCTGAGTTGGCGATCCAATCCTCGTTATTGCGAACGTGGCTTCGCGTACGCTCTAGCAGACCGTTGATCGTGCTTGCAAGGCGATCGATTTCGTCTCGATTGCCGTTGCGTTCAATGGTCCGATCCTCCGAGAGAAAAATCCTATCGGTTTGCTTCGCGAGGTTTTGCAGTGGGGCAAGGAGCCATCTTGCGACCAACCAGGCCAGGGGAGGTACAAGAAAGATCAGTCCGCCGACGAGCGGCAGGATCCACCGATCGAGTTCTTGCATCGCGATGGCTAAGAGATCTGTCGGGCACCCGACTTGTAGAATCACTCTTTGGGCATCGCTACCGATTTCGCTGATGCTCTCGGGTGCATCCAACGGAACCGAGCGTGCGATATCCAACTGCCGGTGGACGGTGCGATAGCCGCCGACCTCTTGGATTCCGGGGTTCTCGCGATCGACGCCCAGGATAGGAGAGGGGGCCGAGAGGGAGCTCCAGAGGATGTTGCCCTCGGGATCGACGATGTTCAAGAAATGACGGTAGACTGGATGGATAGAAATACGCCGGTTCAATCGATCGGACTGGACCTCGTCAAACGGTAGAGTTTCATTCCGCAACACTGCTTGAAAGTCTTTCGCGACATCGATCAGTTCGCGATCGATCTGCGAGAGCACGAGCCACTGGAACGAGGCTCGGCTGGCTAGACCGATCAACGCGGCCGAGGTCCAGGTCGCAAGGACCAGGATCACAGCCGCTTTGGTAGTCATCTTGAGTTTAGACCAAGCGAACATGGAGCTAAACGGAATTCGAGGCAACGGGGTCTTGGGACTCGGGAACCGCGTCTAGTGCGGATCCGGGGCCTTGGGGTGGGTTTTCTGAGAGCATGTAACCGCGTCCCCGAATGGTGTGGATTAGCGCTCGAGAAAAACCGCGATCGACTTTGCTGCGCAGACGGTTGATGTGCACTTCGATCACATTCGTCTCGCTTTCCCAATCGCTCTCCCATAGTTGATGGTAGAGCATCTTGCGCGAGAGGACCTGATTCTCGTGCCGGATAAATAGTTCTAGGAGCGAGATCTCCGTCGGCGAGAGCCTTAGTTCCTTGCCGTCGCGAAACGCCCGCCTTGTGGTCAATTCGAGTCGAAGCGGACCGTAGGAGAGCACTGGACCTTCTTGCTGTTGATTTCGCCGGATGTTGGCGATGATCCGAGCGTGAAGTTCCTTGAGCTCGAAGGGTTTGACCAAGTAGTCATCAGCACCGGCCATCAGACCGCTGACGCGCTGTTCGGTCGTCCCCAGGGCGCTGATGATGAGGATAGGAGTTTGATCCCTCTGGGATCGGACCGCGCGGAGCAGATCAAAACCTGACTCTCCGGCGAGCATCAGATCGAGGACCACGGCATCTGGCCTTTGCGTGCGGATCTGTTCCAAGCCATCCTTGACATTGGAGACAACCACCATATCCATGTGCTCATCGCTGAGCCCTTCGCGGACCGCATCGGAGAGCGCTGGATCGTCTTCAACCAATAAAACCTTAGTAGGCATACCTAAAACCCTAATCCCTGTTGAAAGAAACTTTTAATTTGTCAACATCCGAGGCAATCGGGGCGTGGATACAGGTAAAGCGATCGCTGGTAACAACAGGCTATTTTGTTTGTGGATATTTCGATTGCAGCAAAGCTGCGGCGAAACCAATCAAATCGCCCCGTTGTTTGGCATGGTCTTTCATCGGTTGGAATTCGCCCGAGGCGCTCGATAATTCGATGAGCGATGGAGCCACTCCAAAAGGGCGCATCCCATCGGGCATCGTGCGAATCAAGTACTTGCCGGCCTCATCTGGCCGACCGATTCTTGCAAGCAAATCAGCGTAGGTTTCGATTCCAATCGTTCCATGCTCTTCCAAATCGATCGATTCCGCTTTCTGCCGAAAAACACGTAAGGCTGCATCTACATGCTCACCGAGCAATGCCCGAAACCAAGCCAAACTCATCGGATATAGATCCGCGAAAGGCTCTTCGCTCGAATATTGATACTGTGCATGCAACTGCCTGCCATACTCGGCCAAATCGGCTGCTAATTTCAGCGTTGACGGATCATCCAACACGCGTGCAAAGCGGACCGTCGATGCCAAGTGCGTTGTGTCCAAATGGTACGTTCCATCCCGAAGCAGACCAGGCGCGAGTCCTAGCCAAGCGACGATGGAGCGTTCCTCAGGTGCCTGCACCTGTGGCATACGCCTCGTGACATCCGCGATCAAATTCGCAAGCAGCTCTTGATGAACATGCTTTACCAAAGCCTCGACCGCCGCCTGCTGGTCCGATCTGCCGCGCATTGCGACAATCGAATCGAGCATGGTGATGGTGTTGCAAGTGCCCCGCATCTTCAAACACAGCTCGGTACCCCGACCAATATCCACCCCTTCGTGCACGTAGAGATTGAGCAACAGGTCCAGGTTGTCTTGAGTTGGATCGACGGCCGCCATGGCTTCGGATGCAAAAGCATCATCGCCGACGGCTCGCAGATACATCCAACCTTCTTGCAACCTACCCGAACGCATCAGACCCCCTCCGACCTCTCGACATGCGTCCAGAAGCCGTTTGTCTAACTCATCCTGCACTTGTGGATCCTGTTGGATCGCTCCCGATTTTTTTCCCTGTGCGCCGATGGGATCGACCTGCACTGGAGGCAAACCCAGCTCCACGCGATGCAACATCTTCCGAGCCTCGAATAATTCCGGATATAACTTCTGCTGCCGCATTCGCTCAACAAGCTCCTGTGCAGCAGCCTGGAGACCTTCCTTGTCTGCAAGCTGCTCGAGCATCATGAAGTCATCGTTACTTATCGAAGCCGTAGGATTATGCATTGCGTAAACTGCCGTTCTTTAAACTACAAAATGGCCAAGGGGTTTCGCGGATGTTCCAAAGTTCCCCGAATTATTCCCAAACGATTCTCGGCTCGCAGCGTTTTCCAAACGGTCGAGCCATCAATTTTCCCCTGCAAAAGATTGCTATAAAGCTCCCAGAGCCTCTTGAGCTCACTGGCAGGTGCGTCGCGTAAAATTTCTATCCGAAATTTCGTGATTCGCTCGTTAAGTAATTTCACCACAACCTCTGCGCCGCTCTGCGCATTGCCGTTGTATAGTGTATTGCGACATCCGATATCCGCATGCAATACATGCTCGACACCAATGCGATCACGAAGCTTCACTTCGTGACGATCGCACGGTCGGCCACAATTCGATTTGTTTGTACCCGGCGAAAGAACCGTACAAAACACACAATGCTCCATATGAAACATCGGCATATGCTGGTGAATGACCACCTCGATCCATTCGGCAGGTGTGCCTTGTATAAACTCCATCAACTGGTCCCGGTTCAAATCATACGAAGCCGTTACATGTCGGGCACCTTGAGAAACAAGCCACTGCGCCGTTAGCGGATTGGTTACATTCAACGAAAAATCCGCATCGACGGCTATGCCGTGCTCTTTGGCATACTTCAATGCAGCAAGGTTCCTTGCTAGCCAGCCGTCAGCTTGATGCTTCTGCAATGCCTTAAATAAACCAACCTCTCCTTCTTTTAATATTCGCAATGTCGCAAGGTAAATCGAGGCCCCCGCGTCCCGGCATCGCTCGACGGCTTGGCGATACTCCCGAATGTCATGAAACTCCACCGCAATATCTTTAGCACCAGCCTCAAGCAACGTATCGAGTTGCATAAGGGTCCGGCAAAGGACCCGAAGCCTAGGGGGTTGCTCTCCGAGCACCTTCGTCGAGTCTGTGTCCTTGGAAGGCCCTTGGGCTCGTGTAGGCTTGATGTTAGCTAGCATCGATCGGACCACCCCTGCCGGGCGGACCAAACGCTCCGAGTTCTGCTGGCGAGTCTTGTCGAGCACCTCGACGAGCGACTTGCGCAACTCGCCTAGGATCGATAGCGGTAGCATCGGCTCGCCGTGGATCTCGACTTGGCAGTCGACGATCTCATAAGGTGTGTTTCCGAGCCTGTTGAGTTGCTGGAGAATCGCTTCTTGCGTGGCTGGATGCTTCTGCGCTTTGAGCGGAACATAAGGGTGGTTGAGCGATAGCGACCATTCGGATTGCTTTAATCCTTCGCGAGACTCTGACCACGCGACTCGCAGTGCGATGGGCTCATGGAGGCCAAGCGTACCGGAAATTCTCAATGGAATCTTTCGTTCGAAGTTCTCTTTGGCAAACGTTTGCCGCCATCGCTTCGAGAGCCTGGGCGCATCGGTCTGCCAAATGGCTTGCCCCTCGAGGATCTGCGCATCGCGAATGAGTCCTTTTTGGAAGTCGAGTTCGACAAGGCCCGGTCCGGCCTGGTCGGTCGGCCTTTGGTTGACATAAATCTGAAAGATACGGCCTCCGACCTCATTGCCGGCCGATCGATCGGCTTGGAATACCACCCCGTCGCCATTGGCCAATTCGACATCGAGTTCTGCGAGGATGCGATCCCCTTTCTTGCGCACCACACGGCCAGCAAGGACGCCTTGTTTAGCGCTGGTCAAGCCCGGTACGAGCCGCTTATGATCGCAACCTTCAAGCCATCCCGGAGAGAACCCGCGTGAGAAACTCAGTTCCATTTCGCGTTGGCTGTTTTGATCCAAAACGACTTGCTTGCCTGCCATCGTATCGTCGATCGCGCGTCGGTAATGTCGGACGATGTTCGCGACATACTCGGGGGATTTCAACCGTCCCTCGATCTTCAGCGATGCGACCTTGGCTTCGATCAGATCCGGTATCTGCTCGTAGGCCGCTAAGTCCTGCGGTGAGAGCAGGTACTTCATATCGCCAAGCGCGATCGATTTGCCGTCCCGGATCAGTTCATATTCGAGCCTACAAGCCTGGGCGCATTGGCCACGGTTGGCAGAGCGCCCACCGAGTGACTCGCTGGTCAAGCACTGGCCGCTATAAGCCACGCACAGCGCGCCGTGGACGAATGTCTCAACTGGCATCGACGTCGAAGCAGTGATCTTGCGTATCTCGCTAAGCGAACATTCACGCGCCAGCACAACTCGGTCGATCCCGAGCGATTCGATCGCCGCGATGGTCCGTTCGCAGGTCATCGTCATCTGGGTGCTGGCATGGACGTTGAGCTTCGGGCAGATTTGACGGATCAGCCGCACGGCGCCCAGGTCCTGCACGAGTACCGCATCGACTCCCGATTGGGCGATGGCCCGGACATGGCTCTCGAAGGCTTCGAGTTCATCGGTGAAAATCAGCGTATTGAGCGTCACAAAGCCTGAGACCCCTCGTCGGTGCAGATGGGACATCAGTTTAGGGAGCTCTTCGAGATCGAAATTGACGGCTCGCGCCCGGGCATTGAAGCCAGCAGCGAGACCAAAATAAATTGCGTCGGCTCCGTTCTCAACAGCCGCATGGACGCAGTCCCAGTTTCCCGCAGGGGCCAGCAGCTCGGGCGCCGGCGTCCCTTGGGACGATGTCGTTGTCATTTTCGCTCGCCTTGATACTCGTTTATAAAATCCAATCGAATCTCCGTCATCGGTTTCCTAAAGTACCCCAGCGGTCGCTTGGGGTTTAGGCAGATCGTTCAGCAGCCTTGCGACGATCGCGTCGGCATCGATTCCCTCGGCTTGGGCGCCGAAGGTTGGGACAATTCGGTGGCGTAAGACCGGAGCGGCCAGGGCTTGGATGTCCTCGGTCGTTACGTGCAGCCTACCGTTGAGAAGTGCTCGGGCCTTGCTGGCCACGACGATTTGTTGGCAGGCTCTCGGGCCTGGTCCCCATTGGACCCAAGGTGCGACCCACTTGGGTGCCGAGGACTCTTTGGGTCGCAAGGAGCGAACCAAGTCCAGAACGTACTGCTTGACATGCTCGGGAAGTGGGACAAGTCGAACGATCCGCTGGTATTCGAGGATCTCTTGGCCGGTGATGACTGGCTCAATGGTTCCGGCAAAATTCCCTGTGGTCCGTTCGATGATCTCCCCTTCTTGCTCGCGGCTCGGGTAGTCGACGACGGTCTGGAACAAAAATCGGTCGCGTTGGGCTTCGGGAAGTGGATAGGTTCCTTCTTGCTCGATCGGATTTTGCGTGGCCAACACGAAGAATGGCTCGGAGAGCTTATAGGTTTTTCCTCCGATGGTCACGCAATGCTCTTGCATGGCTTCAAGCAGGGCCGCTTGGGTTTTCGGTGGTGTTCGATTGATTTCGTCGGCCAGGAGAATCTGAGTGAATACCGGTCCTTTCACAAAACTCAATTGCCTTGAGCCCGATTCGGATTGTTGAATGATGTCTGTACCGGTGATATCTGCAGGCATTAAGTCGGGGGTGAACTGAATGCGATGGAAGTCTAAATCCATCGCTTGAGCCAGCGAGCGGACCATCAGAGTTTTGGCTAGACCTGGGACCCCTTCGAGCAAACAGTGGCCTCCGGCGAGCATGGCGATCAGGAGTTGTTCGATCGTTGCATCTTGGCCGACGATGACCTGGGATACCTGCTGTTTGATCTTGGCGAAAGACTCCCTGAGGGATTTAGCTCGCGCCATTTCTTCAGATGATGGAGGAGGTAGGATGGTGCTCATGGGAATACGGGTAGGAAGGCGGGTGGATTTGGCTCGATGCAGGCAGGTGACGCAACCGATATTTTTGAAGGGCTATCAGTGTACCCCAAGTCGGCACGAATTGCGGGGATTTCGTGTCGAAAATCAGCGTTTAGGGCGGACCAAACCAGGCTGAACATCCAGATCGAGGGGATCGAATTGGCCCCTGCGGATTTTTTCCCAGGCCAACGCGCCCATGGCGGCATTGTCGGTGCACCAGTGTGGTTTGGCGATGATCAGCTCGACATTCCGGGCTTGGCAAGCCACGGCTAATTGCTCTCGAAAGCTGGTGTTTGCTGCGACTCCCCCCCCGACACAGAGCCTTCTTGCTCGGGTCTTTTTGATCGCCGCCATCGCTTTTGCGACCAAGCAATCGATGACAGCTTGTTCGAACCCCGCGGCGATGTTGGCTCGCTCTTGCTCGTCGAGGCCTGCGACGCGTTGGCTTGGATCCGCGGGTCCAGCGATGCGATATCGGACTGCGGTTTTGAGTCCTGAAAAGCTAAAATCCAACCGCTCTTTGTCCTCGAGAAGGGGCCTTGGAAAACGGATCGCCTGCCGATCCCCTTTGGCCGCGAGCTTTGAGAGCGCCGGTCCACCTGGGAAGGGTAACCCGAGCATCACGGCGACTTTGTCGAAGGCCTCTCCGGCAGCATCGTCGATGGTGCCCCCGAGATAATCCCAGCCCAGAGGTTCCTGGCAACGGTACAAGGAGGTGTGTCCCCCGCTGACGACGAACCCGACGCACGGATAGATCGACTCGGACAGACTGAGCCCGCAAGCGTAGATATGGGCTTGGATATGGTTGATCCCCACGAGGGGTTTATTCCAAGCAAGCGCCAGGGCTTTGGCTGCCGAGAGTCCTACGATGAGCGAACCGGGCAGTCCTGGGAAAGTCGCTACGGCAATGGCGCTTAGAGCATGGGGTTGGATTCCGGACTCCTTGAGCGCTGTGTCGAGCACTGGCAGGATCCTCTCAAGATGAGCGCGAGCGGCGATCTCGGGGACTACGCCGGAAAATTTCTCATGCAGCAATTCCTGAGTCGCTACGCACTCGGAGAGCACGCATCCATGGGAATCGATCAGAGCTGCTGCGGTTTCATCGCAGGTCGATTCGATGGCTAAGAGATATTCGGTGCTCATTGGGGGTCAGCCTAGTTCGAAGCTGCGCCCAAGACGCATGAGCAACAGATGCTTGATCCTCGACCAATCTCCGGGTGTTTCCTCCAAGGCCAACGGATAGGCAATCGGTATCGAATAAACAATCCGCTGAACCGAAGTCTCTTCGATCAGGAGAAAAGCCTCGAGCCATTCTTCGAGGAACTCAAAGTCGAATAGCAACACCTCGGCGATCCTCGCGCTATTTTGCACAACTCCATCGGATCCTTGCGGGAGCAGGAATCGGATCAGTTTGGAGGATTGTTCGAGCCGCATGCGTCGGATGATGTCCAAGGATCGCAACTGACCGGTTTTTCCCATGCCTTGGAATCGCTCGGCGATCAGCGATTGGGTAAGGGGGTTTCGGCCTCGGACCAAAGAGATCGTCGCCAGATCCGCGACCGATGCTTCCTGACGATCGACCAGAGTTAGGAGTTGTTCTTCGTATCCGCGGATCGCATGTCGGGAGACGAGTTCCAGGGCGCTGAGTCCAAGGGCACTGGGTCCAAGGGCGCTGGGCTGTGGTTCCTCCCAGGACTCGATTCCTTCGCGGATCCATCGGTTAGCCAATCCTCGTTCCCAGAGGCTCTCGAGCGCGATAGCGATATCGCCAGGGGCTCCGTCTTCGAAGTCCAATTCAAGGGAACTCGTCTCGCGCGCCAGTGCCGCGGCGCGCTGTTCCATGCTCGGGATCGGGACGCGGAAGAAAATCTTCGAGGTCTCCTTGAGCGTTTTGATCTCTTTCAAATAAGGAGCAAAGCCCGAGGCTCTTTCGACCGAGATGGCTTCGCCGAGTTTGCCGGCGCATCGGCAGACCCGGTCGGTGATCTTGCGTCCGCGAGACATCTCCTGGGCCCTGGCCAAAACTACTGGCATTTGATCCGAGCTGATCGCAAGATGGGAGATCAGTGGGAAATCGTGGAAGGCGGACTCGCAACCGTACTGGTCCCAGGCTGCGATGATCGACGAGAGAATACTAGGGTCCGACGCGTAACTGTTGGACAGTAGGTCAAGTGAGGCCGAGCGGACACGGAGGTCTGCATGCCCGAGCCATTGGATGAGTTGTTTATCGGATACAGCCATGAGAGCTCAAACAAAGATGCATTGATTCGCGATCACTGAAGCGATCAATAGCATACCACTGTAGAGCTAATCTGTAACGATCAAAGTTTCTTCGAACGAGCCTTTAAAGGGCACGATCGGAGTGATCGAAACCTTATTTTTTTGAAGATGTTTGATCTCGGCGCAAAGTCGATCGAGAACCCCTAGGAGTTCCTCTGAGGCCGATACTCCCAAGTGTAGTCGAAGGGCTTTACGGGTATCGTGACTCAGCAGTTCTTCGTGATTTGACATGATCTATTGAGGATAGAGGATAAAGGAATGATATAGGTTGGCTTCGACGTCGGTGGATTTTACTCGACCGTGACGCTTTTTGCCAAATTTCGAGGTTTGTCTACGTCGCATCCACGAAGCAATGCAATGTGGTAAGCCAAAAGTTGCAGTGGAACGACGCTGACAACAGGCTGTAGTGGCTCAGCGACCGAGGGAACGAGAATGATTCGATCAGCGAGTTTTTCAAGTTGCGAATCCACACTATCCGTCACGGCAATGACGGGACCTCCGCGTGCCTTGACCTCCTGAAGGTTGCTCATGATTTTGTCATAAACGAGCCCTTTGGATATCAGAAAGACCGATGGGGTATGTTGATCTACCAGGGCGATTGGTCCATGTTTCATTTCTGCAGCAGGGTATCCTTCGGCATGGATGTAGCTGATCTCTTTGAGCTTCAACGCCCCTTCGAGTGCGGTTGGGAAAAGATAATTTCGGCCAAGATAAAGAACATTCGTCGCGTTTTGAAACTCATACGCGATCTGCTTGATCTGCGCTTCGGTGTCCAGTGCTAATTGGACTTGGTCTGCGAGCGATTCAAGCTCATCGATCCAACGCAATCCGTCTTCGAAACTCAGGTGCCTCATGCGTCCGAAATAGAGTGCAAGCAATGCCAATACGACGACTTGGGAGGTGAAAGCTTTGGTCGATGCGACTCCGATCTCTGGACCCGCATGGAGGTAAATCCCTCCGTCGGCTTCCCTTGCAATGCTGCTGCCAACGTTGTTGCAGATCGCCAGGGTAGGATGGCCTTTTCGCCGCATTTCCCTAAGTGCCGCTAGGGTATCGGCCGTCTCCCCACTTTGGGTGATACCGAAGACAAGGGTTTGCTTATCGACTGGTGGATTGCGGTATCGCAGTTCGCTAGCGTATTCGACTTCTACGGGCAATCGCGAGATTTGCTCGATCATGTATTCGCCGATGAGTGCCGAGTGCCACGAAGTTCCGCACCCGGTTAGAACCAGTCTTTCGATATTGCGAAGCTGTGGAACCGTCAGATTCAATCCACCTAGTTTTGCTGTCGCGTCGTCTCGATCGAGCCTGCCTCGGATCGCATTGCGGATCGCTTCGGGCTGCTGATAGATCTCCTTGTGCATGTAATGCTCGTAACCATCGCAACTGTGTGCGTCTTGACCCTGTGTCAAAAACTGGATGCTAGGTTGAACCGTGCCGGTATCTCGCTGAATGACCTGTATAGAACGCGAGGTGATGATCGCGATTTGGTGATCGACCAAGGTGATGATTTTGTCTGTTTTTCCGTGCAACGGCGCCGGATCGCTCGCGATGAACTGCTCGCCTTGGCCGACGCCGATCACTAAAGGACTACCGCATCGGGCTGCAAGCAAAAAGTCTGGCTTGCCGTGAAACATGACTACCAAGCCATAGGTTCCACGGAGACGAGCAAGGACGCTGCGTAAAGCATTGGCGTGGTCGATCGGGGCCTGGTCATTGAGTTCACCAGCTTGCCGCATCTGACAGAGCGTATGATGCAATAACTGGGCGACCACTTCGGTATCGGTCTGAGATTGAAACGAGTAGCCTTGTTCAATCAACTCCTGCTTGAGTTCCTGATAGTTCTCGATCACGCCGTTATGGACCAAAGCCAGATCCGAGAGCCCTCCGAATTCTGGATGGCCACCATAATGGGGGTGGGCGTTGGATTCCGTCGCTGCTCCGTGAGTTGCCCAGCGTGTATGGCCGATCCCAATACGACTCGGTACAGGTTGACTGCGAACTAGTGTCTCGAGATTCGAGATCCGTCCAACACTGCGCCGTCTCTCCAATACTCCATCGTCCCGAACAAAACACAAACCGGCACTGTCGTATCCCCGGTACTCCAAACGGTACAAACCTTGAAGAAGGAATTCCGTGGTGTCTGATTTGCCTACATACCCAACGATCCCACACATAGCTCACCCAACGGATAGCGATAAAAACAGATAAAGAAGCCGAAGAGTCCGTGCAGGCATCCGTTCCGCGTTCACTGGGCGAACCGACAATTAAATCACAAACTTAAGAAAAGTCTATGCGCACCGCTTGAAATTCACGCATCCTTCCGGAAATCAAAACCAACCTAGAGTTTCCGTACCTTTTGCTACCTTTTGCTCCGTTCAAAGAAAAAATGCTGTGGGTCGGCCCATGCCCCATCAGTCGCTATTAATGTCTTGCTTTCCGCCGCTAGCTCTCGGGGTCGATTCGGACGCTTTGACGAGAAAACAAATCGTGGAAAAACAAAACCAGGAATGGGGGATGATCGCTTAGGCCTCTTCGAGTCCGACCATGGCATCTCTCTCGGGCCGTGTGAGTTCGAAAAGGGAGTGCAGGAGCTCGATGTCGCAGGGACGCTGGGGAACGGAACGACGGGTGAACATGCGGAGTTGTGTCGATTGCATGACCGAGGTGGGTAAGGTTGCTACCTGACCAAATAGCTTTGCATAGTTGGTGAAACTCGGGACATTGCTGGTCACAAAACCATACATCGCACTGCAAACCCCGATCCACTTGCCAGTGAAGATGCTCGTGTTGATCGCCGTCTTACTGTAGTCGCCGATGAAGCACCCGAGGAATTGCATTTCCGTGTTGATTCGCCCGCTGGTGGGGTAATCCATCGAGATCAGTCCATAGGTATTCTTCAAGTCACTCGTGCAGGTCCCTGCGCCGAGATTCACCCAACTGCCGACATAGGAGTGCCCGAGAAATCCATGGTGCTGCTTGTTCGAGTAAGGCTCGACGATCGAGGCTTCCACCTCTCCTCCGATCTTCGTAGTGTGTCCAGCGCACACGCCATCTTTGAGAGACGCATGTTCGAGCACCTTGCACTTGGCCCCAAGATAAAGTGGCCCTCGAAGTAATGAGAACGGTCCGACTTGGACATTGCTTTCCAAAACGATTGGACCAGACTTGGGTTCAAGAACAACATGGCTCGCTAACGTCACGTCGGGGCCAACAAAAACTCCATCCTGGAGTTGGCGATACTGCCGCTTGGATACGAGCAATTCCAAGTTTCCTGGCAGGCAGGCCATGTGTTGGCGGATCACATCATGCGGATGTTTGAACGCGTCGAGCACGTAGCTTGAACGACCCCGATCCGATCCAAGCCTCGAGGCCGAATGCATGAGGTAATTGCGACCGATCGATAGGATCTGCTCAAAGGTCTCGGTCGGATGGATCACTCCAATCACCTGCGACCCAGGTTCTGGGCCATCGTAGATCCACTGGGTTACCCCGGGCTCGCCATGGCTCAACCACTGCTCGATGGCTCTGAGATTCGCCGCATTGGGAACCAACCGAGACGACAAAACTAGCTTCGGGCGATCAGCCCCAGGGGCCTGCCGTGGGTCCTTTAAAATCGGATAGTCCAACTGTTGGATCGCTTGGAGGTGCGTGCGCGATAGGCCATAGCAGTCAGACCCTATCCATTCGAGCAAATCGACAAGGCGCAACGCACCGCAGGTCACCGCACTTGAAAGTCTCGCCAAAACCAGCGGGACGAGCCTCTCGACTCCGAGGTCTTCAATGATCAGAATTGACATGGGTTATTCCGTTGACAATGTGGTTTTCGAGATCTCTTGGACGATTGAACGTCTAGTGCCGGAAGTGGCGTTGGCCAGTAAAAAGCATAGGGATGCGATGCTCATTGCAAGCAGCAATGACCTCGTCGTCCTTCTTCGATCCCCCGGGTTGTACGATCGCAACGATTCCAGCTTGGGCTGCCCGATGGATCGAATCGGGGAATGGAAAGAACGCATCGGAGGCTAAGATGCTCCCACGGGATCGATCCGCCGCTTTCGAAATCGCGATCTCCACGCTGTCGACGCGACTCATCTGTCCGGCGCCCACGCCGACCAACGCGGCGTCTCGGGCCAAGACAATCGCATTGCTCTTGACGTGCCGGACCATCTCCCAGCCAAAGGCGATGTCATCCCAAAGTTCGTCGGCTACTGGGACGGTGGTGACGGTTTTCCAAGTCAGATTCGCTGGTGGCAAGGTGTCGGCTTGCTGGACCAAGACCCCACCTTGGACAAAGCGGAAATCTAAGGGACGCTCCGACTCGCTGTCTTTGCCCATCGCGATCAATCGCACGTTCTCGCGCCACTTGGGTTTCGTCGAGAGGATCTCTATGGCCGCATCGGAAAACGCTGGAGCGACGATCGCTTCGATGAACAAACCTGGTTGGCATAACTCGTTGGCCGTCTCAGCATCGACGCTCTGGTTGAAGCCCAGGATGCCACCAAAGGCACTTTGGGGGTCCCCGTCGAGCGCCTTGCGGCAAGCTGCCGAGAGCTTGTGGGCCGATGCGGCGCCGCAGGGATTGTTGTGCTTGATCACCACCGCCGATGGACGAGCAAAACACCTGACGATGTTGTAAGCGCTATCGGCATCGAGCAGGTTGTTGTAAGAAAGCTCCTTGCCATGGAGTTGCTTGGCCTGAACCAGCGAAATGCCCGAGGAAGGTCTCGCATAAAGCGCGGCTTGTTGATGCGGATTTTCCCCGTAACGAAGATCCTGCACTTTGGTCAGATCAAGATGCAAACGCTCAGGCAAGACCGTTTGAGCACCGCCCGCTTTGCCACCGATCTGCGATGCAAGATACTTGCCGATCGCAGAGTCGTACTTGGCAGTCGATTCAAAGCACTCCAAAGCCAACTGCAATCGAAGTTGCTGGGAGGTTCCGCCGTGGGCTTGAAATTCGGCCAAGATCGATCCGTACTGCGCCGGACTGGTCGCCACGGTGACAAAAGCGTGATTCTTCGAAGCGGCTCGGATCAGACTCGGACCGCCGATGTCGATCTGCTCGATCGCTTCAGAAAAACTCACTCCTTCTTTGGCGACCGTCGCCTCGAAAGGGTACAAGTTCACGACGACCAAGTCGATCGTATCGATCGAATGCGCCGAGAGTGATTCCAAATCCTCTTGGTGGTCCCGGCGGGCAAGAATCCCGCCGAAGATTTTCGGATGCAACGTCTTGACCCGCCCGTCCATGACCTCGGGAAATCCGGTGTACTGAGCCACTTCGAGGGCCACAATCCCGTGATCTAAGAGGAACCGGTAAGTCCCGCCGGTGCTGTAAATCTCCACGCCGCGCGCCGAGAGACCTTTGGCAAACTCGGCCAACCCCGTCTTGTCGCTAACGCTGATCAATGCCCGTCGAATCGGTGAGTACTGGGTCACCATGGCTCACTACCCTTCGCTAAACCCATCGCAAAAACTCGTTTTTCACCCTCGCAAATCATGCCGAAAGTATGGAAAATCGCAAGCCTTATGACGAGACAATGCCCTCAGGGAAGCAAAGACTTCCATGTTTCAGCCTCCAGGGCTTGCGATTCATCCTCAAGAATCTTACAACAAAGTCCCATAAAATCGGGGGCAAAGCGGATCCAACCGCCCCTAAGACCTCGGATTGCAACTCCAACACACCTTTCTCTAGAAATCAGAGAGATTCCATGTCTGGCACCGGTTTAGATGATGGTTTGATCAAGTCCGATAACGTAGCGAACGTCTTGGACAAAGCCCTCGACGCCGGCGATGGCATCCTCCGACTGACCCCGACCTGGGTCCCTCGAAGCTTCCTGCACCCAGGTCGACGCATCAAACTCCACCCCAACGACCTTTATGCGTTCGGCGCCGATCGCGGCGGGATTGACGAACGTTGGTTCGCCAGCACCACCGAAGCGGCCAACGAGGGACGCGTCTGGCACGAAGGATTGAGCTTCTGTCTTTTCGAGGGAAAGAAATTCCTCCTCAAAGACGCCATCGCCGAACAAGGCGATAGGCTCGTCGGCAAAGCCGTCTTCAGCAAATACAACCGCTGGCCGGTCTACTCGAAGTTCTTCGACAACATGGGCCCAATCCCCCACCACATGCATCAATCCCAAGAGGATGCCGCTCTGGTAGGTCAAGAAGGCAAGCCCGAGAGCTACTACTTCCCACCCCAATACAACAACGTCGATAACAACTTTGCCTACACCTTCATGGGGCTCGAACCGGGCACCACCAAAGATCAACTCCGGCGCTGCCTGGAAAATTGGAACCGAGGGGACAACGGAATCCTCGATCTATCGCGAGCCTATCGCCTCCAACGCGGTACCGGTTGGCTGATTCCGCCAGGCGTTTTGCACGCACCAGGATCCCTGTGCACCTACGAACCCCAATGGGGCTCGGACGTCTTCGGTATGTTTCAATCGATCGTCGAAGGCCGCTATGTTCCCTGGTCCCTGCTGGTCAAAGACATGCCTAAAGACAAGCATCAAGACCTCGACTTCATCATGGGCCAACTCGACTGGGAAAAGAACGTCGATACCCACTTCAAAGATGCCAACTACATCGAACCGATCGTCGATGCGTCCAAGTCCACCACAGGGGTCAGCGACAAATGGATTGTCTACGGTACCATCGATGGCAAGCAGCTCTTTAGCGCTAAAGAATTGACCATCGAACCAGGAGCCAAGACCGTCTTAAAGGACGGTGCGGCAAGCGGTTGGACCACCGTCCAAGGCAAGGGTCGGATCGGCAAATTAGCCCTCCAAACCCCCGCCATGATCCGCTTCGGTCAAAACACCGAAGACGAGGTCTTCATCAGCCACGACGCAGCGGTCCGAGGAATCGAAATCGAAAACACCGGCAGCGAACCCCTCGTCGGATTGCGCTACTTCGGCCCCGATGCTCACTCCAACCTACCTGCCAACGGCGCCTGGCAAAAACACCGCTAAGCCCCTCTTCGAGCTAACTCCAACCAACGAGCCAACGCCCTGGCTCTCCAGAGTCCCCTTCCGTTGAATCGCAAGTTTATTTGAATCGCAAGGAATCCTCGATGAACCAACTTCCTAAACTCCACAACGCCATGTGGCCAGGCCTTGTCGGTAAAGGGGATGGCCCCGATCAAGAACCGCCAATCTCGCTCCAACGCATGCTCGAACTGACCGCCGCTGCGAATGTCAATGGCCAAAAGTTCGACGGAATCGACTACTTCCTGTTCTTCCCTCATACCGATCCGAATGCGAGCGATTCGGAAATCCGAAAAATCGCCGACCAAATCGCCAGCTACGGTTTCTCCGTCGGCTCTCTGGTCGCTCCGGTTTGGCCAGGGACCGTCGGCGACTCGGCCATGGGAGATGACCAATGCCAAAAGAAATTCCTTTCGGCCGTTGAAATGGCTTGCCGAATCGCGCGCGTCTTTGAGGACCATGGCATTCGCAAGTATGGTGTGATCCGCGTCGATAGCGCCGAGTTCGGCGTCGAGAAATGGCGGTCCAATGCCAAAGCCAACACCGCCCGCATCGTCGATACGTTCAAAAAAGCCGCTAAAATCGCAAAAGACCACGGTCAACGACTCGCCGCCGAAGGAGAAATCTGCTGGGCAGGAATGCACTCCTGGCGCGATATGCTCGATGTCCTCGAGGGAGTCGCCATGCCAGAGGCCTTCGGTTTCCAAGCCGATTTGGCACACACGTATCTCTATCTGCTCGGATACAACGCCCCCGAGCACGCCATGCTCGCAGATCACTACACCCAAGAGCAGTTCGATCAAGCCTACAAAAGCATGACCGACCAACTCCGACCCTGGACCATCGATTTCCACGTCGCCCAAAACGATGGACATGTCCACGGTGCAGGCTCCCACGACAAAACAGGAAAACACTGCCGCGCCGATGATCCAAACGGAAAACTCAACATCGTCGAGTGCTCCGGATACTGGCTCAAAGATGCACAAGCACGCGGTATCCAACACATCTGCTGGGACGGTTGCATGTTCCCCAACAAGACCCTCGAAGACCCCCACACTTGGAACACCATCCTCGCGACGATGATCGCCGTGCGTGAAGCCCACGGCTGGAACACCAGCCCAAGCATTTAACTCAAACCACTTCAAACCATCCAACCAACTCAATTCTCGTCTCGAGGAATCGCTATGAAAGAACTTCGTATCGGCATGATCGGCTATGGATTCATGGGCAAAGCCCACTCGAATGCCTATCTCCAAGCCAGCCGCTTTTTTAAAAGCTCCCATAAACCAGTCTTGAAGGCCCTCTGTGCACGGAATGCCGAAAAGGCCAAGTCGTTCGCCGAAAACTGGGGCTATGAGTCGATCGAAACCGATTGGCGCGAATTGCTCAAACGCTCCGATATCGACGCGATCGATATCTGCACCCCGAACAACTTGCACAAAGAGATCGCCATCGAAGCGGCCAAAGCCGGCAAGATGATCCTCTGCGAAAAACCTCTGGCCATGAATACCGCCGAAGGCCTAGAAATGGTCGCTGCAGTGGAAAAAGCCGGTGTTGCGAACATGGTCTGGTACAACTACCGACGCGTACCGGCCGTGACCCTGGCCAAGCAAATCGTCGACTCAGGAAAACTCGGGCGGATCTTCCACTACCGAGCGAACTTCCTCCAAGATTGGACCATCAACGCCGACGTACCCCAAGGTGGTGCGGCAACCTGGAGACTCGATGCCGACGCTGCCGGTAGCGGTGTGACAGGTGACTTGCTAGCCCACTGCATCGATACGGCTCTATGGATCAACGGTTCGATCAACGATGTCTGCGCAATGACCGAAACGTTCGTCAAAGAACGTACCCACGTCGAGACCGGCAAAAAGTCCCCAGTCAACATCGACGACGCTTGTTCGTTCTTCTGCCACTTCAATAACGGCTCGCTCGGACTCTTCGAGTCGACCCGCTATGCACGTGGCCACAAAGCTCTTTACACCCTGGAAATCAATGGCGAAAACGCCAGCATCGCTTGGGATCTGCACGACCTGCACCGCCTGAAGTACTTCGATTACAACGATGAATCCATCGTTCGAGGCTGGCGCAGCGTCCATGTCTCCGACGGCGATCAACCCTACATGGGCAACTGGTGGGTGCCCGGCCTGCAAATCGGCTACGAGCACTCGTTTACTCACCAAGTCGCTGATTTCCTCAAGAGTCTCGATACCGGCGAGCCAGCCCACCCGAGCTTCAAAGACGCCCTGGAAACCCAACGCGTCTGCGATGCAGTCCTCCAGAGTGCCGCCGATCGGCAATGGAAGAACGTCTAGTCCTCGGCGCGACTCCCATCCTCGCACATCTTGACAATTTTTGGATCGAATTGGCCGATCGTATCGACCAATTCGACCTGGGCTGCCATCACTGAATGGATGTCCTTGTAAGCCCCCGGAGCCTCGTCGGCACCGGCTGAGATCACCCGAATTCCCCGAGTGCTCAAATTCGTTCGGACCGCGTTCCAGGTGTACTGGTTCTTGGCCGCCGTTCGGCTCATGCATCGTCCTGCCCCATGCGATGCGGACATCAGACTCGCTGCATTCCCCTTGCCTCGCACCACAAAACCCGGTGTTGCCATCGAGCCGGGGATGACTCCCAAGACCCCAGCACCTGCCGGTGTGGCACCCTTGCGATGCACCACCCACTCCTTGCCTTGATGGATTTCCTTCCATGCAAAGTTGTGGTGGTTTTCAACGCCTGCAATGACGCGCCCTCCCAAGAGCTTTGTAACCAGCCGATGGATCACATCGTGGTTGGCTGCTGCATAGTCTCCCATTAGATTCATCGCTTCCCAGTACTCTTGGCCCTCTTGACTATCGAGCGACAACCAACCGAGATACCCAAACTGAGTCGATAGATTCTTGGGTAACTGCGCTCGGGCGATGTTGCTGTAGACCGAACAAACACTCGCACCGGTACCACGGCTCCCAGAATGACTCAACAGAGCCGTATAGACGCCCGCCTGGAGTCCAAGCTGCGCGTCGGCTTGGGCTAGCCTCAAGGTCCCAAACTCCACGAAGTGGTTTCCCGATCCGCTCGTACCCAACTGCTTGCGCGCTGTGTCTTTTTTCTCGCGGGTCGTCCGCGTGATGCTCCAGTCCTGATCCATCACCCGATGGTCCTGCGGCGTCTCATGCACCGAACCGATCCCGAAGCGAGTTCCACGCTGCAAGGCTGTTTCGAACCGCATGGGATTTTTTGTCATCTCCAAAGGCTCGATGTCCAGCACCGAGAGCTTCATCCGACAAGCGATATCGACCCCGACCGCATAAGGAATCACGGCGTTTTCGACTGCCAGGACCCCCCCGATCGGCAAGCCGTACCCCAGGTGCGCATCGGGCATCAAGGCTGCGGCCCGAGCGATCGGCAACTGGCATGCGGTTCGCATCTGCATATGGGCCGCCGGGTCGATCTGAGTCCCCCAGGTCGGATAAGCGATGGTCTCTGGGGCCAAGGCCTGGACCTGGGTGCGATCCTCCAAAATCGATTCCGCTAAAGCCCCCCAGAATTCATCCTCTAGGAATCCTTGTGGATTTTCCACCACCGCAGCGATTTGCTCTTTGACATCCTTGCCCCGATACCCCTTTTGACCAACCACATTCTGGATCGATCGAATCGCTACCGGAACGCAGGGGATCGGAACTCCAAGTTTCTCTAATTGACGTGCATTCATGATAGTGATAGGAACCCTGGGCGCTCAAAAGGGTTCGCGGGTCGCCCAAGAATCGGAGCAAAAATAGGCTCGGCTGTGCTACCCGCACCGATGGCTCGCGAGCATGGCGGTCAACGTCGAGCCGTTCGTGGTCGACGAAGTGATCGTTTCGGTTTCGTTGTCATGGACACTTATTGTACAATAGCATTGTCGCTTATGTGATCCACAAGGAGTTGAAAATGTCAGTTGCAGAATCAGCAAAGAATGTTTACGACGAGGATCTTCGTTCTCGTCTTGAGAAGGATCACAAGGATGATTTCGTCGCCATTGAACCGATATCTCGAAGTTTCTTTTTGGGAAAGACTTTTCTTGAAGTGGCATTGGCCGCAAAGAAAGCATTCCCTGACAAAAAGTCTTTTGTAATCCGAATCGGTCATGAGGCTGCGTTTCACATTGGAGCGTTTTCGCAGTGAGGGGATTTGTGGATGACCGAAATCGTGCTTTGCTCCCCATTCAAGTAGCAAGTAGTTTGCAAGCAGAGCCCATCGAAGTTCTAGTCTGGATTGATACCGCATTTGACGGTCATCTAGTGTTTTCGAAAGAATTGATCAAAAAAATGCAACTTGACTCATTGGTGGAAACTGAAGCCATCCTGGCAGACGGTTCCAAAATTACCATGGAGTCCTATTTCTGCGTTGTGGATTGGTTTGGGCGAAAAGTTCCGGTACAAGTCATTGAAAACGATGGTAGGTTCCCATTGCTGGGTACGGGACTTCTTGACGGCAGAACGGTCCATATCAATTACGACACGAAAGCGGTGACTGTCGGTTGAATCGACGAACCGCCGTGGCTACCGATGTCGCTGGAGACCACGATTCGAAAAAAGGAGAAAAGCACCGGCGGCGACTTCGGTGCACCACTTTGTTCGTGCTTGTACTTATGCTCGTACTCGATCGATACTGCGAACGCATCATCCTTCCTACATCGGCGAGGTCCGGCAGCGCGAAGCGAGTAGTCCAGTGGCCTCGCTGGGGTCTAGATCCGCCACGAGCAAGCCTTCTTGTCCACAGGGTTGAAAGCACCGCAGCGTACCATCTGGGCGCGCGACTGCCGATGTGGTGCCGGAACCTTCGCTCGCGCAGTTGACTCAACGCAAGTCCAAAACGGCCCAACGAGTGCTTCGCGTGCATGCGATTGGTATCGGCCTTCCCGTCGGCACTATCACCGGTCAACGCCATTTTGCAGGTCCGCTAGGATCGGGTACAATTCCGACTTTAGCAAGCCAGAGAATCATTGGCTGAGGAAATTCAGAAGGGATTCGAGCAAATCGACTTGGGTCAGTGCATCGACGGCCCCGTTGCAATTGCGAAATTGCGGGATCGTCTCAAATCACGCGGTTGCGGCCAGTGACCTCACCCAGCCTTCGAGTACGAGTACCGTTTCACTGAGTACCGCTACTCTGCAAAGGCTGATTCCGCCCGCTGCTTCTTGTCCTCATCGGAAGATTTGCGGCAGTGCGCCAGCAACTCCCGTCGAAGCGAGGCAGGAATCGACGCCGGTTCGACTGAGCGTTCGGGCAGGAAGGCTGCCAAGTTACTATCTGTGAGGGATGGCGGTAGCTTGACCCCTTGGGCTGAAGTGCGATTGGTGAAAGCCCAACCTGCGAAGAAGCGAGCTGCTCCCTCAAGCTCTTCTTCCGCCGGCGACACGGTCTGCAAAACGCCAATGACTTCATTCATGGGTAACTGTAGCAGAATTTGCTCAGCCAACTGCTCGTAGACAGGAAAGCCGGTCCATGGGCCGGCACCATTACCGAACCAGCGGAATAGCGCCAAGATTCTGGTTCGCAGGTTCGGATATGCGGCCGAAAGCGATTCTTGCATGGCGGTCAAGTCGCTCGTCTCCGTCACGTGCTGCCAGGCACCCGGCGGCAATTGCTTCAGGCAATCCGGCATCGCCGCCAACCATCGCTGCCAATCAGCTCGCCTCTGCTCCTCGCGCCGCTGCTGATCCAAGAACTCAGCGAGCGGGCTGGGCACGCCGCGCTGGGCCAGCCAGTCAAGGAGTCGGCGGCCATCAAGTAGTTCGGCGTCGTCCTTCCATGCCGCCCACCGCACCGACAGCCCGTGGTGGATACCGAGCGCAGCGAGGGACTCACTTTGCGACGACAGGAATTCAAGGGTAGGCCCGCCACAGCACAAGCAGTGACCGGCCGGACCGTCAAGGATTGCCAAGGATTGTTTCAGTTCTGCCAGGTCCGACTCTCCCGCGGTGTCCAACAGGACGGCATTTCCTAGAGGCCGGCCGTCGGCCATTCCACCCTCGAGCACCCTCACCCTAGCGACCCGAGCCAGCAGGCCATCGAACGCCGTCTGGGTCGGCTGCGGCATTTGCGATCGTACGTAATCCACCGTGAGTTTGTCGACGGCTCCGTTTGCCCCGCTTGCGTACTTCACGAGCGCAAAACCCTCGCTCGCCAGCTTGTCTTCAACAATGGTAAAGGGATCCTGGCGCGCGCGGTCTAAGACGAGTTGCCCGGGGCCGACGATGACGTTAACTCGAGTCCGTCTTGATAGGGCCGCCGCTATTGGCTCCGATTCGGTATCCACGGGTCGGGTCTGCCGTTTGCCTATAAAGAATGCTCTGACCTTTTCCAACAAGGAAGGCGAAGGTAGTCGGACCGCGCCGGCTTCAAGGAGCACTTCATCCAAGGTGGTAGGCTGTTCGCTGTGCACAAACGAAGCAAATGGAAACGTCAAGGAACGTCCTTCGGCAGCCTGGTAGAACCGGATTTGCCGTGCGAAAGCGACTGGTCCACCTTCAACGGAAGGCACCATCAATCGTCGCAGACGGGAGGTGATGTCCTTTGCGTGAAGCGATCGCACTTCCGCCGGTCCGGTCTGAACTTCTACAACGAGGCGGTTTCCGGGGAGCACAGCGCAGCCGACTTGGAGTTCGGCCAAAGTCGGCGGCGGGTCGTTGCAACATTCCGTGATGATCGCAAAAGCCGACTCTACAAACTCAATAAACTTCTCGCGATCGAGTCGTTCCTGGATGTGATAGTCTGGAGTTAGCTGAAAGACGATATCGGAGTCGGAGGCATCCCCGCCTGGATCTTGCCGTGATTCGGTCGATGATGTTGTCATAGTACGATCCCCCCGAACACTGCGAGCTACTCAGCATCGCGGTGCTCGTAATCGAATGACGATCTAGTATAGTTATTCGGCCCATTGGTCCGCAAGTTACCGTGAGCCACCTGGATCAACAATCGGCATCGCCGAAGTTCGAACAGCCATCGAGTACGAGTACGGAGCAAAATCGTTTAACCCGCAGCCAACGGCGAGGAAGTCGCTATTTTGCACTCATGTCGTGCTCAGCATCGCCACAATCCGCACCAACTGGGATTCGAGTTCGATAAGCCTCCCGTCGGGCTCGTCCCGAATGGATTCATCACGTGCACACACGGCCTCGGAGGGCCATGTTACGGAAAGGGAATACACGGCCTACACAATGCTTTTACACTCTGCTTAACGCTTAACGCGTTGTCGATAAGGCATTTCCAAGTCCGCTATTGGCTGTGGCGGCTTTCGCAGTGCTTGCCTGCTCGAGCGCATCGATTACCTGCGACTCGGACAAGAGATCTTCGAGGACGATCGGATTCTTGCCGTCTCCGGGCTTGTATATTGCAAGTACCGGAATGGCGACTTTATTGAGCTCTCGAAGCTTGGCCATCAGAGCCGGTGGGTACCGCGTAAGATCGGCGATCATCGGCACGATATCATGCTTTTTGACCACGTCCTGGACCTTGCGTGTATTGATCGCCACCGCCAAATTCAATTTGCAGTTCTGGCACCACTCGGCCGTAAAGTCGATCAATACCGGCTTGCCCTCGGCGACGGCCGACTGCAAAGCTTGCTCGCTGAAAGGGACCCACTCGAGTTCGTACTTCGAAGGCTTGAGGAAATAAAACGATCCGATCGTACCTACCAAGGCCGCCATGGCGCCCAATCCCCAGGCCCGCAAGCGACGCGAACTGCTCTCCCAGACCGGTACTCGACCGATCCACCAGCATGCAAACCAAATGAAGATCAAGGCCGAGAGCATCGAGATACGCTCCTTCTCCGGGAACCCCGATACAAAGGCCACGACGCTCAGGAGCAACGGAAAGGCCAGAAACTCTTTGAATGTCTCCATCCATGGCCCAGGCTTAGGAATCCACTTCATCGAACCGGGAAACATCGCGACCATCAAATAAGGAAACGCCATCCCGATACCGACCCCCAAAAAGATCAAAAGAACCACCCAAGCCGGTTGGCTCAGTGAGACCGCAAGCGCACTTCCCAAGAACGGACCGCTGCAGGGGGTTGCAAGCAACGTCGTGATGACCCCTTTGAAGAAAGCTCCGAGATATCCTTTTTTGCTCGATAGCTCCGTGCTCTTGGCTCCGCTGGCAAAGCCCGGGATCGGAAACTCCCAGACCCCTAAGAAGCTCAACGCTAGAGTGAACATGAATCCCGTAAAGAGGACCTGGGTCGTCGTGTTCCCAAAAAGTGCTCCCCACTCCAAAGCACGACCCGTCATCCAACGCAGCCCTAAACTCGTCGCGCCAAAGCCCAACAGCACCGCGATCATCCCAAGCGAATAAGTCAGCGTGAGCATCGAGGCGGTCCGACGCTCGCCATGGGCTTCGTTGACAAACCCCAGGATCTTCAAGCCGATAACCGGCAAGACGCAGGGCATGAAATTCAAAATTAACCCGCCGAGCATCGCCAAGAAAAACTTCGTGAAAACCTCCTTAGGCTCGAGCGTCAGGGCGTACTTGTCTGCGTCGAACCAATTGGCCCGCTGGGGATGGTTCGCTGCTTCCTCGTATTTGCTCGCCGCGATCCCCAGCGGTAGCTTATCCGCTAGAGATTTCGTCTTGGAAACCTGATAGACTCCCTTGAACTTCAACCCCCGAGGCCGATCGCATGCACCTTGGGTGCATGCCTGATAGCCGACCAAGCCTTCCAAAGGCGTTTCACCTTCGAGGGCCGTCTCGGGGACCTCGATCGGCACGCGGATCGT
>Ga0315903_10002188_pt1 | contig 29173 bp, 27 predicted proteins | sample LakEriMetagenome_7_FD_203524 | JGI IMG/M metagenome (GOLD analysis project Ga0315903, IMG submission 203524) | Freshwater fungal communities from buoy surface, Lake Erie, Ohio, United States - Buoy 2 MA119 | ecosystem: Environmental > Aquatic > Freshwater > Lake | place: USA: Lake Erie, Ohio... | reverse complement strand
CTGACCGCGGAGGAGATCAGAATCGATTCCAGGAAGTACAGGCAGCCTATGCCACGCTCAGTGACCCACAAAAACGACAACAGTACGATAATCCACACGTTAGGATAAATGTCAATGGCCATCCTTTCCAGGGTGCCGGAGCGCCGTTTGATTTTGACACCATATTTGAGATGTTTGGAGCCAGGATGAGCCCCAGGCAACAAGCACAGCGCCATCAGCGAATCACTATATGGATATCCTTGGACATAGCAGTGGCCGGGGGCGCAAGGACTATTTCTGTGGGCACTCCACAGGGCAATGCCACCATGGAAATCAACATTCCAACAGGCATACAAGACAATGAAAATGTGCGCTATCCTGGTCTGGCTCCAGGTGGCACGGATCTAGTGGTCAACTTCCGTGTGCATCCTCACCCACGTTGGCAACGTGATGGCCTGGATCTTTGGTGCGAGCATCCTGTGGATTTCTGGCAGTTGATCACAGGGGATGTGATCACAGTACACGACGTCCTGGGCCGCGAGCTACAGATGACTGTGCCACCACGCTGTCGTCCAGGCACTGTGTTACGGGCACGTGGACGGGGCATGGCCCGAGATGGGCATGCCACTGGTGATTTAATGGTGCGTGTGCAGGCCACAATGCCCCAGGAAATACCCGACGAAATACTAGAAATATTGAGCAAAAAACACAGCAATAAATAATTTTATGAAACTCACCAATAAAGTTTTGTACAGACCGGCCAAACCATTCACAGATTTCCATCTGATCACGCACAATGATTTCATGGTCCAACAAATGTTTTCTTTTATGAAGAAAAACAATGGGTTAGGTTTGGCTGCACCACAGATAGGGCTGGGGAAAAGACTGTTTGTAATGGAGATACAAGGAACTCAACGTGCTTGTTTCAATCCAGAAATAATCAATCAGTCCGACGATTTAACCGATTATCCCGAAGGATGCTTGAGTTTTCCTGGAGAAGAGTGTAAAATAACTAGACCCAGAACCGTGACAGTGCGTTATCAGACTGTGTCGGGTAGCTGGACAGAAGAAACTCTAGACGGAATGGCAGCAAGATGCTTCCAACACGAACTAGATCATCTCAACGGTATCACCATGCACGATAGGGCGAAAGAACAATATGCAACAGAATCCTGAAATCGAACACATCCTGGCCAATGCACAGAAACTGGCCAGAGCCAAGCAACATGAATACATCACCCTGGAGCACCTGGCTCTGGCTCTGGTACGACATGCACCGTTTACTGCTGTGATGACCAGGTTTGGTATCATGACAGAAGCCCTGGACCGAGATCTTGAAGTCTACATCGACTCCATGGTCCATCTCAAGTTGGACAAAGATGCTGATCCCAAGAAAACCAATGCTCTAGAACGTGTGTTCAATCGTGCGCTGACACAGGTCATGTTTACCGGGCGCAGGCAGATCACTACTATAGATCTGTGGTTGGCCATCATGAATGAAAACAATAGCCATGCTCACTACTTTTTCTTGAAGTATGGTCTAGAAAAGAAAACATTCATTGAGTTTTGGCAAGCCAACTACACCACCAAGGGTGGATTGATCACCGACGAACAGGCCAATGAAATCCTGGAAGAACACTGTATCAATCTCAGTGCCCAGGCCAAAGAAAACAAACTAGAACCCTTGATTGGACGCGGCACCGAGCTCAATGAAATCATCACTGTGCTGGCCAAGAAGTTCAAAAGCAACGTGCTCATGGTGGGCGATCCAGGCGTGGGTAAAACTGCCATCGCTGAAGGTTTGGCCACTATGATCCATCAGGGCAATGTTCCTGAGTTCTTGAAGGATCACGAAGTATGGTCATTGGAGATTGGCTCATTACTGGCAGGATCCAAGTATCGTGGAGAGTTTGAAGAAAAGCTCAAGGAAGTGATCACTGCCCTAGAACAGAAGAAAAATGTAGTGCTGTTCATCGACGAAGCACACACCATGCGTGGTGCCGGAGCATCAAGTTCCAGCAGTTTAGACTTTGCAAACATGATCAAGCCTGCCATAACCAAAGGCTTGCTCAAGGTCATTGCATCTACCACTTGGGAAGAATACTACGAATCATTCGAAAAAGATCGTGCGCTGATGCGTCGTTTCTATCGTGTGAGCATCGATGAACCTGATGCAGAGACCACTGTGCGTATCTTGACTGGACTGCAACCTCGACTGGAGCAGTTCCATAAAGTCAAGATCGAACCCGCTGCCATTAGCCGTGCAGTGGAGTTGGCCACACGTTATCTCCATGACAAAAAGAATCCTGACAAATCCATCGATCTCGTTGACGCCAGCTGTGCTCGAGAGCGTGTGAAAGACCTGCCAGGTGCTGTGATCACAGCAGACATGATCCAGGACCAAGTGGGTCGAGTGGCCAATATCCCAGCAGATCGTGTCAAGAACGATGTCAATGTCAAAGTCATGGAACTGGAGAGCAATATCAAACAGCGACTCTACGGACAAGATCAAGTGGTAGATCAAGTGCTAGAACGCATCTATGTCAACTACGCAGGTATCGCTAGCCAGCGACGCCCAGTGGGCTGTTTCTTGTTCTTGGGTCCCACAGGCACAGGTAAAACAGAGTTGGCCAAGCTCCTGGCAGAGAATCTCGACATGCACATGCTACGTTATGACATGAGCGAATACCAAGATCGCCACACAGTGAGTTCACTGTTGGGCGCACCTCCGGGCTTTGTAGGCTACGATGACAGCCAACTGGGCGGCGGCAAGCTGATAAATGATCTTTCAAAGAATCCATTTTCTGTGTTGCTGTTTGATGAAATAGAAAAAGCACACCCTGATGTGGCCAATATCTTCCTGCAGATGATGGATGAAGGCACCATCACCGGCAGCAATGGCAAAAAAGTAGATGTCAAGAACTGCATCATCATCATGACATCCAATCTAGGTGCCAGAGACAATGAAAACAACAACATTGGTTTTGGACAAAGTCTAGAGAAATCCGGTGAAGAAGATCGTGCCGTCAAAGACTACTTCAAACCCGAACTACGCAACCGTCTAGACATGATCTGCAAGTTCAACAAGCTGGATACATTGAGCATCAAGAAAGTTGTTGTGAAGTTTGCGGATGAACTAAAACGGAGCCTGGCAGAAAAGAATATCAAGCTGTCGTTCACTGAAAACTTGATCGATCATCTAGCTCAAGTTGGATACGATCCAAAAATGGGTGCTCGACCCTTGAGCCGCAAGATTGACGAGTTGATCAAAGTTCCGCTGAGTAAACGCATCTTGTTTGAACGACTGCGCGATTGCGATGTTTCTGTGGATTGGAACGGCCAAGCAGTGACGTTCGATCACGGAACCAACACAGGCGACAGTGTTGTTGACGCCAACGGAATAATCAGAGTTGAACAAGATTCTTAATATCAGCAGTGAAAAAAGAGACCGGCTGTACTTTGATAGATATGAGTACAGTTTTAACTTTAGAATGCCTGAAATGAGTGCGTTGCGTGAGCTTGACCATGCCACGATTGACTCTGTACTTCACAGCAGAAGTCAGCGACGCATGCCTAACTTTGGCGGTAGCTGGAAAACCAACAGAATAATCACAGATCAGCATCGTGAAGATTGCCATGCCATGTGTGATTTTTTGTTGGCACAGCAAAACTACAAGATCACGATAAGCCAAGACTGGGGTTATTTTTACACCAATGATCTGCCCGTGATTAGAAAAATGGAACAGTTGTCATACATCAAACCATTGAGTGTAAAACAAGCACAGCTGGATCGCCCACGTGATACTCTTGTGATACAAAATAGCCAGCACGAATATCGCACTTATTTTAAACCAGGCCGCATTTCAGATCAGGAAAAACTGAGTTTGCAGAGTTTTTTGAATAATCAGGAAAATATACGACTTGGACCGGCCCTTAAAGATTTCTTTAAAAGATCAAATGCCTATCATTATGTCAATGACAACTTCTTTATTGATCATGATGGGCAGGGTATACTGACCATGCTGAGCTTGGTACGCTCGAACTGTGTAAGAAAAACTGTTAAACTGCTACGCGATAAATAATAAACTATGGCAAAATTACACGAAGAAATCATTGTAGTCAAAGTCAGCAAACTGCTCAAGGACTCAGAACAAGCCGCACCCATCATGAGTCCAGAAACAGTGGCCAGTCTAGAAGCAGTAATACAAGAACTGGCTGGGCAAGCGGTGCTGGTTGAGATTGCAACAGAATGAAAACACAAGATCTAGTCCTGCTTCCGCTGACTGTTTACGGAACACCATCAGGCAACTATGATGGTAGCTCTGAAGACTGGGCCGGAGAGCGACAAAAAGCCGTGGGCTACTATCGCCAGCCTGCTGGTGTGCAAAGCCTACTGTTTGAAACCGCCGGTTTCGTGGGTGTGATGGACATTCAAGGCACCTTGGACGCGGATCCCGGCAACGACGATGCATGGTTCGCCATACAGGGTGTGGGCCCTGGCACATACACTACCAGCGTTTCTGTCAAAGGCAACTTTACCTGGATGCGCATCCGAGTGCGTGAGTTCACGGCCGGCCAAATAACTTCAGTCACAATCACTTACTAATGGACACAATAAGAATCAGCTTGGATGTCTCCAATCGGTCTCAGCATCATAATCTGGGTATAGAACTCTGGATAGATCAAGAAAAGTTTTTTGACAGCACGATCAGCCCAGGAACACATCACATCGTGCATGATTTTTCGGCACAAGACGGCGAACATATTCTACGTGCTGTACTAAAAAACAAAACAGCAGAACACACACGAGTCAATGAGCAAGGCGATATCATCGAAGATGCGCTGATACGCATTGACAATATATCGTTTGATGGAATCGACATAGCACAGTTGGTATATCAGCTGTCACAATATGTGCATGATGGCAACGGAAGTGAAACCATCGCGGTGCATCCTTTCTACGGGGACATGGGCTGTAATGGACGAGTACAGTTGAGTTTCCAGAGCCCAGTTTATCTGTGGTTGCTGGAGAACATGTAACGACAATAAATATAAGATATGAAAAAACTCGTGATCATACCTGGTGGCTTCCACCCTTTCCATGCTGGACACAAAGCACTTTATGATGCCGCACGTGAAGCATTTCCATCAGCCGACATCTATGTCGCGGCCACAGCAGATACGTCAACCCGCCCTTTTCCTTTTGAAGTAAAAAAGAAACTGGCTCGCATCGCTGGCATCAGTGGACACAGATTTATCCAGGTAAAATCACCTTTCCGCGCTGAAGAAATCACCCAACACTACGACCCTGCTGACACGGTGCTGATTTTCGCTCGCAGTGAAAAAGATCGAGATCAACAACCCCGCGCCGGTGGCGTGAAAAAAGATGGCACACAGGCTTACCTACAGCCGTTCAAACGCAACGGTCTGCAACCCATGAATCAACACGGTTACATGGTGTACTTGCCCACTGTGCAGTTTGGTCCTGGCATGACGTCGGCCACTGAGATCCGAGCCAAATGGCCCGGTATGGATGCAGAACAAAAAGTCAACTTAGTTCAGCAGTTGTATCCTGACACACAGGCCAAACCCAAACTGGCTGATGTCATCGTGCAGATGCTGGATGCAGTGATAGGTGGCAACAAAGCAGTGGATGAAGCTGTGCTGATCAACGATCCTGACGCAGGACATCAGATCAGACCCGACGGTGGCATGGGTACCTGGGACGAAGCTGGTATGGTCAACAATCTAGCACGTAAGTTTGGCGAAATGGTCAACATGGTCAAGGGCAAAAACTACTCAGGACTACAGTATGTGCTGTATCGAGGTGGTGTGGTCAAGGGCTTGGTTGATGCCCTGGCCGAATATGAACGTTTCATGCAGAAACAAGGACGTCGCCCCATAGCACGTGGCCGTGAAATAGACATGAGCCAAATCGAAGTCAACGAAAATCCTGACTATATCGAAGAGGGAGAAGTGCTACAGTTTCCCAGTGATCGTGCCGCGCCACCCGATGTAGATCGAGCACACGGTTTGGCCACAGAAATCATTGACATAGCCAAGGATGAAACCATACAAGATCCAGGTCCTAGATTAGCACCCTTGCGACAAGAACTACAGCGTCTGGGCTATAGACTGCGCATGGACAACGGTGGTATGCGACTCATACACAACGTCACAAACTGGAATACAATCATTGACCCAATGAAATAAATCTGTTATACTCGTATAGGTGTAAATATACGCACATTATTTCAGAGGAAACCATGTCCGAACAACAAAACTCACAACAGCCAGAACAGCAACAGGCTCCTGGTCAACAACAAATCCAAGTCAACATCGATTATCTGCGCCAACAGCGTGTGCATATCTGTATGCCTTGTTACGGTGGCCAGCTCACTGAGTCTACATTCATGAGCTATATCAAGTGGTCAAACACTTGTCGTCAGCTGGGATTAGATTGGACCATCGAAACCATGACCAACGAGTCATTGATTTCACGTGCTAGAAATACCTTGGTGGCCAAGTTCTTGAACACACCAACATCCACGCACTTGATGTTTGTTGACGCAGACATTGGTTGGGAACCATGGCATTTGCTGGTGTTGCTCAACGCAGACAAAGACGTCATAGGCGGATTGTATCCAATGAAGACCATGCCCGTTAAGTGGGTAGTGAATGGGTTTGAAGGCGCCAAAGAAGATGGGCCTCTACAAGAAGTATCTAAAACAGGCACAGGTTTCATGTTGATCAAGCGCCATGTGTTTGAGAAACTGGCTCGCCATCCTGCAGTGAAAACCTTCGCCAATGACATTGGTCTGCCCAAAGAGCTGGATCCGCACATGAAGACCTACTTTGACACAGCAGTGCGTGAAAACCGCTACTACTCAGAGGACTGGACGTTCTGTGAGAACTGGCGCGACTTTGGTGGCGAAGTCTGGGTAGACAAGCGTGTGTTGCTAAAACACACCGGCACCTATGTGTTTGATTATGCCACACAGCCTGCACTGTATGAAGCACTGAAACGTGAACATGATGCTGGTCAAGCAGTGATTGCCGCACAACAGCAGGCACAGCAGGCACAGCAACCCCCGGCACCCATGGGCACAAGCATGACCAGTGACTATTCGGACTACGAAAAAGTTCCTGCCAAGGCTGCGCCTGCTGCCAAGGTAGTGGCAAAAACCAACCCTCAGACGAAAAAGGCTAAAGCAAAGTCTAAATAAATAGATGTACGATGGACATCTATGAATTAGACAGCTACCGCCTGTCAGACGCGGTAAAGTTTCACTCTGAACTCAATCCTGCACTTTGGGACGGCAAAACCATGCGTCCCGAGGTGCGCAAGGCCCTGCTCAAAATCGCTGATGATTTTAAGACATTCATGGGCATCGATGATCTGGCCATAGAAGACATCACTGTTTCGGGCTCTAACGCCGCTTTCTCATACACTCCTCACTCTGATATTGATCTACATTTACTCGTTGATTTCAGCCGGCTCAATCCCGACGAAGTTTACCAAGAGCTGTTTAATGCTAAAAAATATCAATACAACGACACACATGACATAAAAATCAGAGGCTATGACGTCGAGCTCTATGTTCAAGACTCGAACAAACCTGTGCGTAGCCTTGGCGAATACAGCATAGTAAACAACGACTGGACTCGTATTCCAGTACAGCGCCGAGGCAATCTCGACGAAAAATCCACGCAACAAAAATATGAAAAACTAAAAGGTTTGATTGAGCTTGCTACCAACAGCGATGATCTTGCACAGGTCACAGCAGTCACAGACACTCTTAAAAAATATCGACAGGCTGGCTTGGACGAGCATGGCGAGTTTGGTCCAGAAAATCTAGCTTATAAAATACTGCGAACACAGGGATATGTCGAGCGTCTTTTTAAACACAAAGCTGATCTTGAAGATGCTCGATTGAGCCTGGCAGAACGCAAGAAAAAGAAATCAAAGAAAAAGAAGTTCCGCTACGGCGCCTTTGGCGGCGCATTCTTCCCAGGCTATCATTATTATGGACAAACAGATGCTGCCGCTGATGGCGGTGGTGACGGTGGCGGCGGGGAAAGTGTAAAAGAAGACACAGTCAATGTTGCCAAAAAAGAAATACCTCTAGACAAAGTAGTGAGACGCTTTGTACATTTTGCGGCCAAGTATCTAAAATTAAAACAGTTACCAAAGATCAAGTTAAGAAAAGGCGAACTCAGTCACGACATACATTCCATGGGACACTATGTTGATGATCATAAAACAGTGGAAGTAGAAACCAAAGACCGCCATGTCATGGATATCTTGCGTACTCTGGCTCACGAACTCACCCACTATCGTCAACATCAACAGTTGGGCAAGAAGATGCCTGACAGCGCAGGTCGCACAGGCAGCCCCTACGAAAATGAAGCCAACGCTGAAGCTGGCATCGTCATGCGCCATTTCCAGAACAAGTATCCTGAATTCTTTGCCAGCACAGTGAGCGAAGATGGAGAGGACGTTGATGCACAGTACGGTAACCAGGAACCATTGGGTCCAGAGTTTCCGCCCAAGATGCCAGCAGGTACTACCAAGATAGATGTCAGTGATACATTAGACTGGTACAAACTAGGTATGACCATCAGCGACTTGGATGATGCCAAGCCTGAAGATTTCAATCAAGGACCTCCACACACTGTTATCGTATTTCCCAGCGATGAGTTTGAACAACCTTATCTCAAACAGTTCAAACGACTAGGTCTCAAAGCTCATGACATTGACGAAGCTCAAGACAACTCAAATCAAACTTATCTGTGGCACGGTTCAAGACAGCCAGTTAAGATTCTAAAATCTCAACAGGCATTGGATACTGGTGGCGCACCTGGCAGCAATCAAAATGCCATTTATGCAACCAGTGATCCAAAGATTGCCATAGCTATGGGACTTACCACTCCTGGTTCGGAAACTGCAATGTTCCCCAATGATCCACAAATGGTACTGTTTAGTGGTGACGTAAGAAAAGGGCAAAAAGTATATCTACATAAGTTACCTTTTTATGGTGCCAACGGCAAACCGCAGTTTGTTCAAGGTGGAAACCCAAGAGAATTCCATTCTATACCTGGTACGGCGGAAATAAAACCTGTGGAGATAAAAGCAGTTTCCGTGGACAAATATCTAAATTTGATTAGATCAGCCACTGCCGCAGATTCAGAATTACGTAAAAAGTTTGGAAAAAACAAAGATGTAGATGAAGGTCTAGGCCGGACTCTAGCCACAGGTGCGTTGGCTGCGGCTGCCGCACTGGGATCGCCAGCACAGGCACAAGACGCTGGCAGAGTGGCCTATCAAATAGGCAAACAGATCTATCAACCATCGGGTATTTTTACACGAGCCGGTGCTGAAGAAGAAATCAAAGGCATGGCCAGAGATCTAGCACGTGACATCCGCACCGGAGGATCATCGGCCAAGTTCCTGGGCCGCACCATACTAGCTCAACCCACACAGGGTGGTGAGCGTGTGGCTGCCAACGGCATGGGTTCTACGCCGGAAGCCGCGTTCCAGGATGCGCTGACTCGTGCCTACGAAGATGCCAATCGTCGATATGGTCCTATCTCTGTGGGAGAATGGAGACCCATAGACAGCGAAAAAGAAATACAACAAGTAGGCGGTCAATATCGTGCGGCTGTGGTATTACAAGGTCCAGCACCTCGCAGAGAAAGCATACAGACTCCTGTGAATCGTGAGCAGAAAGATCAAGAAGATTATTATCGTTTCCTTCGAGGCAAAGTTGCTAACAAGCGTCCACTGACCAAAGCCGAACAAGAGTTCCTCAAGACCTATCACTTGAAACAGCAGATGGGTAGTAAGGTAGCAGAAGATGCGTCAGGTTACATACCAACAAAAAAACAAGCTCGAGATCCACGTTTCAAAACAGCACTCACAGTAGACATCAAACCAGGACAGTTAGGCAAAGAAGCCAACAAGCTGGGTTTGCAAACAGACAGCCAAGGTCGACCCGACTTGCTGATGAAGAACTTGGCCAATGCGCTAAAAGAATACAAAGAGACCGGTGTGTTTGAAGCAGTGAAACCTGTCACACCCATCATACCCAGTCGAGCACCCAAGACAGAATATCCGCCCATGGTCAAGCAAAAGACCCGGGTGCCACAAGATGCACCTCGACCACGTCCAGATGGCACCGGTCGGATCATAGATTTTGAAATCAAAGAATCTGTTGATGACGAAGCCTGGGAGCTGGTTGGTCAACCTGTGCCGGAGATACAGGCATTTGTAAAAAATCTAGGATTGGGCAATGATGAAAACAGCGTGGCTAAGATTATTCCTATAATAAATTCTGTACCAATAACGCAACTATCAGCCACTACTATTCCCCGTCTAAAAAACTTAGCCAATAAGCCTGGCGAAAGCGCCATACTCGCAGCCTTAAAACAGATATCTGGCCAGCCTAACGCGGCACAACAGTACATGGCACTGATGAAAAAGCGTGATTCGGCTGAAGGTCGTAGTCGTGAGTATGATGTTAGCGGCCTGGTCAATGCTATCAAAAATGGTCAATATGAATCACCTGTGTTATTAAAACTACCTACAGGTACTTATGTGATAGGTGGCAGGACCCGACTATACGCGGCCCTGGCCCTGGCTATGCCTATAAATGTTAAAATACTCACAACTAACTCATTCAGGCAATCAGTGACTGAAAGCGAAGACCTATTAGAAGTAAAAATGTCACCATCAGCTTTAGAAGCCTGGGCCAACTCGCCAGAAGCTCAAGGCATACGTGCTGGCTTTGAGGCAGAGATGATCTTCCGTGACACCAAGCGTGAAGATGATGAAGAGGAAATGGAGCCCGACTACGACTATGACGAACGCCCTGACAGCATCGAGCATGTCATAGACTTTTACTCCAACGATGATTGGGGCTACGGGTTGAGCGGACGTGGTGCTCGTGCTCTACGTGAATCATTGTACGAAGAATTCCAGGAATGGCAAGAGGAACAGATTGGTGAAGATTGGGACAACAATGCCGAAGACCAAGTTCGTGACTATATGGAAACCAATGTCTGGGGTGACGACGAAGAGCGTGAAAAGCGAATCCAAGACAAGATAGACGAACTGTTTCCCGACGAAGATCCAGAACCTATCCTGGCAGCTGGTGCTGGTGCTCCTAGATTTACTCGTAGTTCGGATCAAACCGAATACGAGCAACAAAACGAACTGTATGCCAAATACAAAGAAGCATCGGATGCGGCCTACGAAGAGTTTGAAACTGAAGTCATCAGCGAGTTTGAAAGCCAAGGCGAATACTATGATCAAGCTCGCGAATACTATTATGATATGAAGCGTGATGAGGGTGACTATGACGAAAGCGATTTCTTACGCGATCGATATGGTTATATGAGCGAGATTGGTAATAGTCACACTCTAGACTGGCCTTATTGGACTGGCGGTGGTAACTCGAGTTACGGCAGTAGAGATTGGCAAGACATCGGCAACAGCTTGGAAAGAGCCACAGGCATGGATGTCAAAGTAGGTTCTGGCTATCATTCAACTACAAGAACCGACGATCGCTATATCATAGAGCCTGATGGATCATTAGAGCCCGATGACTACGAAGATGCTGGTCTGGAAATCGTAAGCCCACCCATGCCATTGCCACAGGCTCTAGAACAGTTACAGAAAGTCATTGAGTGGGGTAACAACACAGCAGATGCTTATACCAATTCTTCAACAGGTTTGCACATGGGCGTATCGATACCCTACGTAGGTGGCGATGTTGACTATGTCAAACTGGTGCTGTTCATGGGTGATGAATATATCCTGGACAAGTTTGGTCGTGCATCGAATACCTATGCCGCGTCAGCCATGGGCAAACTGCGCCAGAACATGGCCGGTGCTAGAAACCGTGGCGAACTCACAGAAGCCAAACTAGATCCTCTTGGTGCTCTAGAATTAGTGCAGAAGAATCTCATTGAACTGGCCGCAAGATATGTGCAGAACGGTGTGGGTACTTCAAAATACACTTCGGCACATATCAAAGATGGATACATCGAGTTCCGAAGCCCCGGTGGTGACTACTTGAGCATGGAAAGCCGCGGCGAGTATGACGAGATCAAGAATACCATGTTGCGTTTTGCTCGTGCCATGCAGATAGCAGGCAGTCCAGCACTTGAGCGCCGGGAATACGCTAAAAAACTTTACAAGTTGATCTCACCAGGCGCACAGGACGATGGCTTGAAACTGTTCTCTGAATATGCCGCAGGTACCATCACTCCAGAACAGCTCAAGAAGCAGTGGGCTGATGCTGTGCTCAAGAAAGAATTACCTAACACAGGCAAAGAAGAGTGGGAAATCTATGACCAGACCAAATCAGGACCTGAATCAGTGACCAATACCTTGTATGCCGATGACTATGATGATGCCTATCGCAAGGCACAACGCATGTTGGGCGGTAGCATTCCTGGCGCACTGGACATACGCAAAAAATATCCTTGGTTTGATGTGTTTGATCCAGATGGTAACATAGTGTCAACACTCCGAGCAAGAGACGTAGAACAGGCCATGGACAAGGCCAAGTCTGACCATGAATACTGGACTGACGATTGGAAGGTATATCGCAGACCTGACAACACACCCGAGCCAGAGAAAAAGTTGAGTGCTCGTGCCCAGGTGGCCAAGCGCATCAAAGAGCCCAAGCGTTTGGATTACAATTATGAAGTGATTGATCGCAAGACTAACCAAGTGATTGATCGATTTTATGCTACCAGTACCAGTGATGCTGCCAAAGTCTACGATACTTGGTTGAAGTCAAAAAATCTGCCCACGGATACTGAAAACTTTGGCTATCGTCCAACAGAGCAGGCTGTAGACAATGCTCGTGATTCACAACAGCTACAAGCCCGCATCGGCGAACCCAGACCAGCAGGTGCAGTGGTAGACACTGGCTACTATCGTGTGTCGTGGACCGAACGCAGACGCGGTGAGATCATTGATGACGCTTTGAACGTAGATGCACCCAATGCCACAGCAGCCATGGATCGTGTGAGATCTGCTCTACAAGCGCAAGGTCGAGAAGCACTCAGCATAGAAGCCAATCCCCAAGAACCTCCTGCATGGCGTCGAGCACAACAAGACACCGTGCCAGGATCCACGCAGGATCGCGCACAGCAACGTTCTCAAGGCGGATTCACAGGCGCCTGGCGTGTGGTCAATCGTGCCGGCAACGAAGTATATAGATTCTCAGGCGTGGGCAATAATCAGGCTGACGCTAATCGTACAGCGCAGACATGGCTGATCAGCCAAGGCGATGATCTTGAAAATCAAGGACCGTTTGACGTCCTGCCTGTGATGGGATAATATGCGAGCTCAAGAATTTATACCTGAAGTAAATTTTCCCGACGAACTCACTGTGAGTGATCGCATACAGGATTATTTCTACAAGCGCGGATATCAGCTGGCCGGCGAAGGCCGTGATCAGATGGCGTTTGAAAGTCCACGTGGCACCATAGTCAAGGTCCTGGGCATAGGAGAAGACGAACGCGAGCAGATCGTAAAAAACTACGTGGCCTTCTTCCAAAGAAATCAACGCAATCCTTACTATCCTAGGATATACAGTGCCAGTGATTTCACTGTGGATGGCGAAACATACTTTGTGTATGAAATGGAATATTTAAACTATGTGGCCAATGAAGAAGCCACGCTGGAATATCTGGAAGATTTGATGAACGCGGCGGCACGTGGATATGCTGATGCTTATCAACAGAATAACCCAATGCCCGCCGAGCTAGATGCGGACGAAGTTCAAGGTTTGCTCATGGCCACTGAAGATCTCATGGATGCCTTGGGAGGATCGGCGCCCTTGGATTTGAGCAACATAGAAAACATACGTCGTAGAAGCGACGGACATTTGGTTATAATGGATCCTTTTAGTCTATGAGAGCCCAAGAGTTTATATCAGAAGTACAACGCGGAGTCATGGATATCCTACGTGATGAACTACCTGGCTGGCCCGATTATGTGCTCAAGGACATGGTGATATCCAAGATAAAATCACCACAGGATCTTGAAATGAAACTGGATCATGTGCGTGAGTTGGCTACCATGGCAGAGCGTTGGCAGTTGGTTCAGAACATGCCCTTGACTTTTGACATGTTAGATCCTGACACCAGATACCGTATGAAGATCAAACGAGATTTTGGCAACAAGAATCCTTTCATGATCCCTAGAGATAGAGAAAGATTTGAACATGCCTTGGAGTTGGTCCGCACCAAAGGCATGGAGAACCTGCCGCCCATCATCATGCTAAAAACAGCACGAGGGCTAGGACTATGGGAAGGTTGGCACAGGACCATGGCTGCTTTCCGATTGCATCCTGAAGGATTCCGGGTCAATGCCTGGATAGGAACACCATGAGAGCACAAGAATTCATCACCGACGCCTTGGTACATCGAGCACATGTTGGCAGTTCAGACCCCAACGATGTGTGGCATGTCAGAGATGACACCACTAGAAAACTGCGCAGTCGGCGCAATGAAGTAGTGTTATCTCAAGCTCAACCAGTGGTAATGAATCCAGGAGATGCCAAGGCATCTTACCTATATACTACAACCAAGAGCGGACAAAGATTCAGAGATCTTCCTGGCCATCACTATGCTTACCTTCAAGGTCGCGTAGTGCCCGCTCTGCCCGCCAACATTGATCAAGGACGTCAACTGTGGTTCAAAGGTGGTCAGTTTATCTATGCTGATACCAAGGAACCATTTGTCAGTGCAGACTATGTGCGTTTTGCTCCTGATCGCAGTGTAGTGGCCTACAACACAGCACAGATCAACGAAGCCTTGCACTTTGTACGTCCTGGAGAACTGCGTGGTAGTTACACAGACCAGGAAATGGTCAGCATGGGATTCCGGCGATCGCAAAACGGCGCATGGTACATAGATCAACGACGTTGGGATATGCTGGTACAGCAAGGCAAGCTCAGAGAACAACATGGTGTGACAGAAAACTCTTCGCAACCAACTTTTTATGTCAGTTCAAACGACAACTTTGCCACAGCATTTGAAGTTGAAATGGTCATTGGTACTGACAATGCAGGTTTCTTTTCATATCAGTATTTTCCCAAAACCAATGATGTGGAAAATGATGTTGATATCCACTCTGACCAATACAGAGGGCAAGGCTACGGCAAAATGCTGTTGTTAAAGGCCATAGAAACTGCCCAAGAACACAACTTGCCATTCAAGACAGACCGCAATGGAGTTACACCTGAACAAGGCCATGTGTATAAGAGTTTATTGGCAGATAGAATTATTAGAATGAATCCTGACAAAACTATCACTACCACAGGCAGGAGTTTACCTGGTGCTCAAGACGTAGAAGAAAACTTTGCAGATGGCAAGGTCAAAGGCAAAAGCCGTCCAGGACGGGTAAAACGTGCAGGTGCCAGTTGTTCAGGATCAGTTACAGACCTACGTGCCCGTGCTAAAAAATACGGCGGCGAGAAAGGTAAAATGTATCATTGGTGTGCCAACATGAAGTCAGGTCGCAAAAAGAATAAGTAATATATTATGCGAGCAAGAGAACTCACAGGACACCGTTGGACCTCAACAATCACTATCAAGAATCCCAACTACACAGGCAGGGTTGAAGTGAGTGTGTATGCGCACACCCAAGCCGAAGCACGTCAACTGTTGAAAGCTCAATACAAGATTGAAGACCATCACATTGGCTCAATCAGGAGAGCGCAGTGAGAGCATGGGAGTTAGGTGAGGTGCAGATACTGAAGAAGGTCCAAAAGAAGGGCCGCAATCTCTATCAGCTACCTCGTCGCGGCAAGCCTATACCACAAGGCTGGGAATCAGAATATCTCGGCTTTCCGGTGGGTCGCACCAGCGGATTAGAAATATGGCAGTACAACGAAGGACCTGTGACATCGTACACTGTGTTTGACCCTGACACACGCAGAGCTACCTTGACCATCAGTGGCAGCCGTTATCCAGACAATCCTGAAAGTTTCATCGTGTTTGGATTGTATGCCGCGCCAGGCAATCCTGTGCGAGCCGCAGACTTTTATAAGTACCTTATCACCAAACAGGGCTTGACCATGATATCTGACCGACTACAGAGTCCCGGCGGGCTGAGGGTTTGGCAGGAGTTAGAACGTCGTTTCCCGCAGAGTATCAGTGTGTATGGGTTTGATACCAAAACCGACGAACCCATAAATATTTCAACTCGAGATACATCAGACACACACGTTGAGCCCGACGAAGTAGACAACGCCGCACCGGGCATGAAACGAGAACTACAGCACCGAGCACGTTACATTAGATTAGTGGCCACAGCAAGATGAGAGCACAAGATTTCATACCTACCAATAGAGAGTTTATACTCTACATCAATGGTAAACCTGCAGTGAAATATCAGCAAGAAGCCGATGCCTTGAGAGACATGGATCATCTCCGACGTAAAAATCCTCAAATAAAACTAGAACTCAAGCACGAAGTATGTGGCATTGAAACCTTACGCAGTATCAATGAGTACAAGATAAACAATCAATCGGGCATTGGTGCTGTTCCCTACAATCAAGAAGTTGACTACTTTGGGCTACGAGTAGCCATGCGCCCCAGCACATTTCTTAAGTTGGCACTGCCAATGAACAACAGTCGCGAAGACCAACAAAGCATAGAACACATTATCCAACAAAAAGATACCGAAGGTATTGGTGCACCATTTTTAAACATTTCAATCCCTCAGTCCTGGGAAGACGGCGATCTAAGTCAACCTGCGAAAGTTATCGGGCACGACGGTCGCCACAGGATGGCAGCCATACTAAAATCCGAAGGTGACAGACCTGTGGAAACTCATTTGTTTCCTCAATATCTTCGTCGTAGAGATTTTGAAGCCCACCCAGAATGGGTCGAAGCACTGAACAAGCAAATCATTAGCCAGCGTAGGACACCTATGTCTGGTCCATTTTTCCAGGAGAATGCAATGAACGAAGCTATGTTTGAATATATCAATGCTGTTGAAGAATCTACCAAGTCTGCAAACCCTGGAAGCAGGCCCGGAACGACTCGTCAAAAAGCCGAATCTTATTTAGGAAAACCCATAGACGAAACTCTCAGCGCCACAGACCTAAAAAGACTTCGTGCTAAAACTAATAAAATAAAAACATCCGAAAGCAAGGCTGAACGACAGCGTGGTATACAGCTCAGCCGCCAAGCCAGTTGGTACAGTAACTTCCATAAATGACATGCTGTTACGCAGACGGTAAATATTGCCATGCGTAATGAATTTGTTAAAATAAACTTTGATCTCCACTGTGATTGGAAGCGTGTGCCTCCCAACTACAGAGTGTATGTAAATCACGAACTCTTTGCTGAGCGTACTTACATATGGGGTGGAACACAATACATCAAGGAGATGCTACAGCTCAATGCACCTCCAGGACGGTACACAGTGCGTGTGGATAATCTTGGTGATCCTGATTGTGTTTTTAAAATGCGCGGCATGACTGTGGAAACTGGTTCTGCACAAGTGCTAGATAGTAAAACTTTTGAGATCACAGCATGAGAGCACATGAATTCATTGCAGAAAACACAGTCAGCGGCGGCATAGCCACTGTGGCCATGCCCATGGGCGAGGTAATCACAAGGACCGGTACAACAAAGCCCACAGCTAAATATACTAAGACTTCTAGGAAACGGAAACCCGATGTTAGCAGACGATTTGAAAACTCTATTGGCCAGTAACTTTGCTTACTATGTCAAGGCACAGATGTTCCATTGGAACGTAGAAGGCCCTGATTTTGTGCAACTGCATGAACTCTTTGCCAACATCTATGAGTTTGCCTATGGTGGACATGACAAAATCGCCGAGTATATCCGTACCTTAGATGACTATGCCCCAGGCAGCCTTGAGCGTTTCAACGAACTCAGCCAGATTCCTGGACAGACCAAGATTCCCCGTGCTCGACTCATGATTGAAGAGTTGTTGAGTGATACAGAAACACTGAAGACTCTAGTGATGAGCACATTCCAAAACGCACAACAAGAAGGTCGCGAAGACGTGGCCAACTTCATGGCCGAACGTCAAGATGGGCTGGGCAAGTATGCCTGGCAACTCAAGGCCACCCTGAAAGATTCGCGAGCATAAACATGGCAGATCTACGCAAGATACTCGAATCTTTCACTCGCATAGAACAAGAAAGCCTCAACGCCGATCAAAAGAGCGTGAAGCAACTGCCTGCACTTTTTAAACCAAGAAAGACATCGCCACAGTTATCAGGACCTTATCCTGGTGCAAACGCTACACAGGGATACCTAGTAGGCGAAGGTGACGAAACAGGTTATGGCAGTGAAGTAGGAGACACTGGTGCAGATTCCACACCCGATGGTGTGAGTCCAGACACTCAATCATTTTTAAATGAAATGGACAGCGATAATCCGGTGGCCATTGCCATCGCTCGCCGTATCCGGTCGCAACGCACAGACTTAGTGACAAGGTATGGTGACAAACTGGTGGATTTGGCCATTGATGAGGTCGCAGACTACGTGGGTGATGTAGAAGAGATTGGCAGCAGTGATGTCAGTGGTTGGGTACGACAAGTTGAACGCATGCTGGATGAGAATCCACCCGAAGCCTTTGGTCTTTCAGAAGCCAAGGCCACAGAGGATGTTATCTCTACTGTAAAGAAGAAGCTAGGCGATTACTTGGCTGATTTATCCAAAGAAATCAAAACCGATTCTGACCTCAAAGACAAAATACCGCAAGACGCAGAAAAGATATCACCTGCGGTAAAAACCATTACCACAGATGATGGCAAAGAAATAAAGATACATGGCAATGAGGATGATGGTTTCCGTATCACCATCCGAAACAAACCACATTCAGCTAGATTTGAAAGTCTAGATCATGCTGTCATGGCCTGTGAGATGTATATGAATCGTAAAAGAAAAATGCGCGAGCAAGTGCAAAACGAAGACTACCTGGAAGAACAAAAATGAATTTATTGAACTTGATTGAAGACAGTAACACAGGCTACGACAATCTACGTGCCCTGATGCAGGCCGTGCAAAACAGTCAGGATGCCTTGCTTACCATAGGCGGCGAACCCGTCACGTTGACATATCCCGAAGCACGTTTTATCTATGGCAAGTACAAAGCCTATCTCAAAGCTGGCCGTCAAGAAGAGTTCATCAGCGATCTTGGAGACCCTGTGCGTTTTGATCTACACATGCGTCAACTACGTCAACTGCTAGACAGACAAAAATCATTCCGCGGGTCAGTTCCTGGTGAGCGTGGTGTTACAGGCGATGTTCCACAAGGTCAGCTAGAAGAGATTTCTCTACAGGACCCCAACAACCCCACGCAACAAACAGCAGGCAAGATCAACTGGGAACGCATGCTCAAGGACTACATGGAAAACAAACCATACAGCGAGTTTGAGTTTTCTGGAGACCGTCCTCTTACAATCTATCGCTCACAGATCTATGCCATACTCAAAGACTTTGGTCGCATGAAACCTCCACAAAAAGTCAACATCATACTCAACACCTTTGGCGACAAGTATGCCATGGTTGACTACATCGATAAGCTACGTTCCAAAGGTATGATGCCTAAAAAGGTACCAGCCTACATAGCTCCCGATGCCAAACCCGTGCCAACAGGGCAACTAGATCTTCCTGGTATGGGAACTCCTAAGATCAAAGAAGCCGAAGGTCAAAAAAAAAAATCTGATGCAGGTCTAGACGGCACCACAGCACGTAGTCCCAAAGTACAACGTGCTTTCCAACTGGCCCGTGCGAGACAGGCCGCGGCTGGCAGCGATATCGAGGCCTTTGTCAAAGATGAGCTAGAAAAAGCCGAACAAGCACAGTCCGAAATAGAACAACTCAAAGCAGAAAACGATCGTCAAGATCAACAGATCCAGCAGTTGGCCGCAAAAGCGAGACAACAAGATCAAGCGGCATCTACTGCCACTGCACCCAAGGCAGAGCCTGCCAAGGCAGAACCACCAAAAGAAAAACCCAAGGCTGCTGAAAAACCCGCAGAGCCTAAGAAAAAAGAAGAACCCAAGGCTGCTGAAAAACCCGCAGAGCCAAAACAACAACGCGATCAACCTCGTGCTGAGCCCGCACAGCCTGACAAGCCATCTACAGTGGATCAACCAGTGCCTGGCGATACCCAGATACAGATTCCTCGTCCTGAACCAGTTGGAGTCCCGGACAATGTTGTACAGTTTCCTGGCACAGCTACTCGTCGTAGAAAAGGCCCCAAGAAAAAAACAGGTACCACTGGTCAGTCTGCTGATCCCATGGTCGCAGCCACAGCCGGAGTTGATATTCCTCACTTTGCCACAGGTACATATGGTCTCCAAGAAGACCAAGAAGAACTACACGTTGGCGATCCTGTGATCATCAAAGGCAATGTAGAATACGGTGGCAAAACCGGAGACATTGTAGGCTTTGGTCGGGACAAAAACTTCGTCATAGTAGATCTTTATAACTTTGGTCAGCATGCTTTCCATGCCAGCAACGTTGAATACAATGAATATGCCGATCAAGAAGATTATCTTGACGAAAATCAACGCATGGACAAGTTCAACATTGCACAGCCTCCTGCAGGTGGTACAGACAAACAACGTGAACAGTTTTTAGATGCTCGTGATCGACTGTTCCGCCAGATGGCCAATGCATCACCTGGAGAGAAAGAAGCTATCCGATTAAAGATAGCTGACCTCGAAGGCCAAGCACAGTCCAAAGGCATCCGTATCCGCGAAGCAGGAGAGTTTAATCATGGTGGTTACAACGCCATCCGTGATGTCAGCGACTGGGCCGAAAAAATGCGTGTCATGCGCGAACTGCAAAAAGACATCGCACTGATGAGTGATCCTGAATCCAAAGAGGCTGTACAACAGCGTATAGGAGACCTGATCAAAGTGGGCCTCGAGCGTGGGTTTATGACTGAGGCATTGAGTGACAAAGCCATGGCTGTGTTACAGCAACTCAAAAAGCCCGCCCAGGCACAAACACCTGCCGCAGTATCTCCAGAGAAACAGGCAGAGATAGATTCTTGGGCGCAGGATTTTCAAAAGAACACAGCCAGCAAACTTGGAAAACAGGTAGTAGCACCCAACCCGCAGATTGATCTCAATGTTCCAGCTGAGCCAGCACGACGTCGTGGACGTCCTAGCAATGCCGAACGTGCTCAACGTCATGAAGAATTTCTTTCTCTCAGACGTAGAATACAACAACTAGACGAGCTTATCAAGATGAAGGAACAGATTGACAAGCTGTTCTTGAAAGCACAGAATGTGCGTGGTGGTATCTACCCTGGCCTACAGGCCGATATCGAAGCGGAAGAACTGTATCCTGTGCCACAAACAGATCGAGAGTTTGAAGACCTCCAGGCCAAATATGCCAAGGACCTCGACGCTCTGCAAAAGTTCCTGGCCATGAAGAAAGCAGTGTATCGTGAAGATGAAGGTGACATGCTGGGGGAAAGCACTGCGTTGGTCCGACTGAAACAAGCACGTCAAACCTTGGGCCAGCAAGGTGTGGCAGAAGATGCTGAACCCATGGACCGTGAGTTTGCCCTAGTCAAAAAGCTAGGTAGACTGGGTGAACGCATTGTGCAAAATCCCAAACTTTGGGCCAAATACGAAGAAGCCAATGACAGCAACAATACCGACTGGATTGTTAGTTTAATCATGGAAGGGACAGGTGCCACATTCAAAGAGGTACTGCGTCTCAGCGACTTGTTTGGCGAGATAGGTGGTGGGCTGGGCCGTATTATAGATTTTGCCTGGGCGGTAAAAGAAGGCCATTGGGAAGAAGACTTCCTTAACCCATATAGAGAGTATAGAAATAAATGGGATATGGCGGAATCGCAGACAGATTATCAACGTCGTAGACAGCGCGAGCGTGACGTAGATGCTGGCAAGCCCGTGAGCCGTCAACCAAAGAATCCACAAACAGATTACGCTAAGAAACGTGCCAAAGACCGTCGTGACATGGAACTAGGCGAGCAAGGTGTGGCGGAAGACTCACTAAAGGAACTTGCACCTGCTGGCGGCAAAGGTGGCGGGTATCGAGGCGGACGATTTGGAACAGGTGGCGGTGACGATGATGTTGGCGGCAATGACCCCTACCAATATCCCGAGCCACGTCGTTACAATCGAAGCATAGACTTCTTTGGTCGCTTTGAAGCTGATCATTTTGACGACGAAGTTTTCGATGATGCCACTGGAGAGTTCCGAGGTTACTGGGACGATGCGGAAGGTCGAGATCAAATTGCTTACTTCAAGTTTGACAATCCTACACGCACTGGTGACGATGATCCTGGCATGGGCTGGTACTATGAGCCACAACTTGATGAAGCACAAGATGCCTGTTACAATAAAGTTAAAAGTCGTTATAAAGTTTGGCCGTCGGCCTATGCATCGGGCGCACTAGTACAGTGCCGTAAGAAAGGTGCTGCCAACTGGGGCACAGGCGGAAAGAAAAAGAAATGAGATACAGAGAGATCCTCGAAGCCTGCTGGAAAGGCTATAGACGCAAACCCGACACAGCAGAATACTCTCCAGGAAGCTGTGAGAAAATCAGCGAGGATGAGCTTGAAGAAAATCTACGCAAGTGGTTTAAAGAAAAATGGGTGCGTTTTGGGCCTGATGGCAAGATCCGTGGTGATTGTGCCCGTGGATCAGAATCGGAAGGCAAGCCAAAATGCCTGCCACAGTCAAAAGCACACAGTCTAGGCAAAAAAGGTCGTGCGTCAGCCGCGGCCAAGAAGCGCAGAGAAGATCCCAATCCCGAACGTAGAGGAGCCGCTAAAAATGTTGCTACTAAAACTGACGAAGCACTTGTAAAAAAATCTCAACCTTACAACGATAAAGATTGGATTAAAAAATTAAGTCCAGAAGAACGCAGTAAACTAGCAGGGCCTAACTACAAAAAACAAGAAAAAGGAGCAGCCATCAACGTGGCGACGAAGAAAAAATGAGAACCTATAACTTTACTATCAACAATACTCCGTATACAATCGTAGCTAGAAACTTTAGTCAAGCTCTGGAACAGCTACGACAACTCATCGCGTAAATACACAAATGAGAAACTACATCAATCTAATGGAAGCTCTGGAAAAAGGCTGTCCTCCTGCTACGCAGAGCATTGACCTTAACTTAAAGAATCGTCAAAAAGCCATTGACGAATATCATTATGGTCCACTGAATCCCAATGAACCCAATGAAGAATACTGGGCAGAACTAGCTGACGAATGGAACACTGACGACATTGAGTCAGTAAAAAATAATCGTTGCGGTAACTGCGCGGCATTTGACATCTCCGAAGACATGCTAGATTGCATAGCCAAAGGCATAGGCAGTGAACCTGGATCAGATCCACACGATACCATCGATGCTGGTGATCTAGGCTACTGTAAGTTTCTCAAGTTTAAATGTGCTGCCAAGCGCACCTGCGATGCCTGGGTAGAGGGCGGCCCTGTTACAAAATGAGAGCACAGGAGTTTGTCAACGAAAAGTGGAGCGAGAAGTACAAACGCTCTATCAACTGCGCCAACCCTCGAGGGTTTAGCCAACGAGCCCATTGCCAAGGTCGCAAAAAGAATGAAGACATACAGATTGACGAACGCACAGCCGATTACGTACGAACTGTGATGAACGCTGCCGCGGATGAAATGAAATCTCATGGGTATCGTGCTGTAGGACAACTTGATGATGAAGATCTAGAGTCTGTGGCACAGCGAGCTGGCACATCTTTGCATGATGTACAAATCATTTTAGGCATGGATCACATGCACGAGCAGTTAGATGAACTCATGTTCAAAGGCAGCCAATGTACTAAAGACTGCTCAGGGCACATGGCAGGCTATGAGTGGAGCATTCGCAAAGCAGGTCGAGTACCTAACTCACACAGCCCCAGCTTCAACAAAGGTGCTGCCATACAGAGATCAGGCCTATGAACCCATATCCAGTGTATCCCGAGGATGATGGCTACGACCGGCCACGCAATCCCTATAGTCCAGTATGAGATTGAACGAAATACAGCTGGGTCGTAGTGTTACCTACAACTTCTACGACATCTATGCTCTAGTCAAACAACGTGAAGGTCGACCAGGACTGACCATACGTTTACGCAATGACCGTCCAGCAGAAACAAAGAAGTCAGGAATCTATGTTTGGAAGCATCCAGACTGGGGTTACTTTTATGTAGGCATAGCGGCTGCCGACAACTTCACAGCACGTTGGCACAAACACATACAAAAACTCTTGGATCAATGCACATCAGCCGCACAGATGCATAACTGGAAACAGTTTGCTGACCGATTTGCCGCGGCCGGCTATGGCATAGATGATTTAAAAGATGTGCAGTTACGTTTTTATCCCATCACCACTGTGGCACAACATGGCAACAAAGAACTGTTAAAGGTAGAGCTCAAAGCCATTGAAGATAGACTAACAGCATGGCTCAACCCTGCCTGTAACTATCAATACGATGCTACACGGCCCAGCGCCACTCGATTTCCTCCACCGAGGACACCTAACACACCTTAGGACCGCTATGGTGCGTGGCCGGCTGCTGGCCTGACTGACGGATTCGCTACCCCTAGGTCAAAAGTGAGCATATATATTCACATGAGTTTATATGTCATGCCAGAAGCTGTATACGGGTCACCTACATTTCCTTTAGGGTGGCCCGAGATGAACTGGTTAGCGGAACTTCCACGGGATACCTATTTTGCTCTGTGGGTAAACTTACCAAGTCTTGATAGCAGACAAATAACACTGCCTCCTGGTCATTCTTTGTATGTGATTACATTCCACCAAGAGCATTTTGATGTTGATTGGATTATGCAACAAGTAACACGCATAGATGCTCCTGTTATCATTCTTAATGATGGATCGTGTTACAACATACCGTTGCCTCCTAATGTTTATTTTTATAACTATCACAGTTGGCATCATCACTTAGATACTATCATGCGATGGCATCCCAATAGACAGCCTCGCAACATCAAATACAAAGTTAGTAATATCTGCAATCGTGTCAGCCAGTCAAAAATGTTTGTATTCACTGCTTTGATTGAAAATCTTAACCGCTCTGAATTGCTGATTAAACTAGGCGACTGGGTAGAAGATAAAAATGTGCATGGGTGGAGTCTCACAGGAGTTAACGAGCTCGACGATCTCATGCAAACATTCAAGACCAAGTATCTTGGAACTACGATTGAGATTGATGATTTTGACTATACCACTGGTAAATTTCAAAGTGTAAACAGCGATCCGTGGCAGCCAACTTATCTTGAGGCAGCATTACATTTTGCCAGTGAAAGCTATCACTACAGTCTCATGCATAACAACTATGGTAAAACTATAAGGCCTGGCCCGCAGTTCTCTGAAAAAACGTGGAAGTGTTTGATTGCAGGTACACCATTTATTCCAGTTGGGCAGTTTGAGTCCTACAAATATTTTCAAGATTTAGGTCTTAGATTTGATTATGGTGATATTGATCTATCTTGGGACAGTGATCCAGGTAATCTTACCCGGTTATCTAAGATAGTAAACATGATTAAGTCTTTAAAAGATTATAGCATAGGTGACATTGTATCAATGACCAAAGACAGTACTGATCACAACACTGACCATATTTGGTCCGGTGATTTTTATCGTCGTTGCCAACAGCACAATAAATCTATAGCAGAAGAAATAATCAATAAATTTAGATAGCATGAAAAAAATATACATTTGCGGAGACAGTTTTGGGTGTCCAGACTTTGAGTGGGACATAGATCCGTGGCCTGTGATTTTGCAACACCAACTGGGAAATGAATATGAAATAATAAACCTTTCAATATCCTGTGCGTCAAACTTCTTGATAAGAGTACAAGTAGACAAGGCAATCAAAGAGTCAGCAGACTTTGTTATTTTGTTGGGTACCAGTAGCACAAGAGAACAAGGAAAAGTAAAAAATAAACCAGCACACTTTGCTGATCTCTATGATAGATTCCGCAGGATTGGTCAGCAAGATCCTGATAGATCGAACCGAGAACTTGCGTGTTACTCTATGGTATCCTTAAACGATACCTGTGAGTTTGAACCCAAAGATGTAGCTGTGTTGCGAGAATACTATGGTATGATATTTGATCTAGATTTAGAAATACAAAAAAATCAGTACATCATTGAAAGTTCTTTGTATACTCTCAGAGAGAACAAAATACCATTCTTGTTTGACCAAGGGGGATTTGAAAATCCAATATTTGGTAATGTTCGAGATCAAAAATATTTTTCCAACTTTGAGCAATACAAAACTCAAATCAATCAGTGGACCTTGGCCAGCAGATTACCAAACTCTAATAGATACCATTTACATATAGTAGACCAAGCTACACATCAAGACATTGCCAACGACTATTGCCAAAATATAGTTGCTTTTTTCAAAAAAACATAGTATAATAACTCATACATCAAGGAGATCCAAATGGACAAAACATTCAATGGCGAACAAAAAATCAAACTCACACAAATCATCAACGAAGGCATGCAGGTCATGCACGAGATTGAAACTCTCACAGGTGGGCTCAATGATACTATCAAAGCCGTGGCCGAAGAACTTGAAATCAAACCCGGGGTGCTTAAAAAAGCCATTCGCTTGGCACACAAGGCCGAGTTTGGTCGAGAACAACAGGATCATGCCTTGCTTGAAACTATTTTGACCACTGTTGGCAAAACTCTGTAAATACTGTTTTAACAGCGGGTCGCCCACGTCACGGGCATGCAGAACGGTATGTGCGAGCCATAAGTCGCCAGGAGAACAATGAGTTACGTAGACGCACTTTTTGATCGTGAACACGATCGCATTCATGTGGTAGAGCGCCAGAACGGGCGCAGGGAATACCGAGAGTATCCAGCCACATACATCTTCTATTACGATGATCCACGAGGCAAGTTCCGTAGTATCTACGGCAATCCTGTTTCGAGATTCAGCACTCGTAACAATAAGGAGTTCCGCAAGGAACTGCGCATACAATCAGGCAAAGGTATCTATGAGTCGGATATCAATCCTGTGTTCCGTTGTTTCGAAGAAAACTACAAAGGACAAGATGCTCCTAGATTGCAAACAGCATTCTTCGACATTGAAGTAGACTTTGATCCTGAGCGTGGTTTCAGCAGGCCCGAAGATCCATTCAACCCAATCACTGCTATATCCTTGTATTTAGACTGGTTGGATCAGCTGGTGACCCTAGTCATACCTCCCCGGCACATGAGCAGAGAAACAGCAGATGAGATTGCCAGTCAGTTTGAGAACACCATAATCTTTGATCGAGAAGAGGACATGCTCAATGCATTCCTTGATCTCATTGATGATGCTGACGTACTGAGTGGTTGGAACTCAGAAGGTTTCGATATTCCATACACCGTGATGCGCATCACTCGTGTGCTTTCTAAAGATGACACACGACGTATGTGTCTCTGGGGGCAACTGCCTAAACAGCGTACCTTTGAACGCTTCGGTGCAGAAAACTTGACCTTTGACTTGATTGGTCGAGTACACATGGACTATATGCAACTTTACAGGAAGTACACTTATGAAGAACGACACAGTTACTCGTTGGATGCCATCGGCGATCATGAGCTTGGAGAGAGAAAAACTCAGTTTGAAGGAACGCTGGATCAGCTATACAATCAAAACTTCAAGACATTCATCGACTACAACCGGCAGGACACCATGTTGCTTGCCCGCTTGGACAAAAAGCTACGATTTCTAGACCTTGCCAATGAACTGGCACATGCCAACACTGTGTTGCTCCAGACCACCATGGGTGCTGTGGCAGTGACAGAACAGGCCATCATCAATGAAGCACACGAACGTGGCATGGTAGTTCCCAACCGTAAGGAGAGACTCACAGATGAAGACACGCAAGCCGCAGGTGCCTATGTTGCTTATCCCAAAAAAGGCATCCACGAATGGGTCGGAGCCATTGACATCAACTCGCTGTATCCCTCGGCTATTAGAGCCCTCAACATGGCGCCAGAAACCATCGTTGGGCAACTCCGCCCGGTAATGACTGATAGGTACATCCGAGACAAGATGAATTCTGGAGCCAGCTTCGCCGCTGCCTGGGAAGGTTTGTTTGGTAGCCTTGAGTATACCGCTGTGATGGAACAAAAGCCAGGAACAGAGATCACCATAGACTGGCAGGACGGCGAAGAAACCGTACACAGTGCCGCAGAGATTTGGCACATGATATTTGACAGCAATCAACCCTGGATACTTTCAGCCAACGGCACTATCTTCACATTTGAAAACGAAGGTGTTATTCCTGGCTTGTTGGCACGTTGGTATCGAGAACGAAAAGAACTACAGGCCCGGTTAAAAGAATCGACTACCAAACAAGATCAGGAGTTTTGGGACAAGCGTCAGTTGGTCAAAAAGATTAACTTAAACAGTCTCTATGGTGCTATTCTTAATCCTGGCTGTAGATTCTTTGACAAACGTATTGGCCAGAGTACCACTCTTACTGGTCGCGCGATCGCATTCCACATGGACAGTTTTGTAAATGAATGCATCACTGGTCGGTATGATCATGTGGGAGAAGCCATCATCTACGGTGACACTGACTCTGTTTACTTCAGTGCTTGGCCTGTGTTAAAGAAAGAAGTCGAACAAGGTACTATGGAGTGGAACAAAGAGATTTGTGTCAAACTCTATGATTCGATCGCTGATCAAGTCAATCAAAGTTTTCCAGGATTCATGGAACGAGCTTTCCACTGCCCTAGAGAAATGGGAGCAATCATCAAAGGTGGTCGAGAACTGGTAGCAGGCCGTAGTTTGTTCATTACCAAGAAACGCTATGCTGTCAACATCTACGACAAAGAAGGCAAACGCAAAGATGTGGATGGTAAAACAGGATCAATCAAGGCCATGGGCTTGGATCTGAAGCGCAGTGACACACCCAAAGTCATCCAAGATTTCTTATGGGACCTGTTGGAACGTGTGCTCAACGGGTCAGGTAAAGATGAGATCGTTGAGCGTATTCGAGAGTTCAAGTACGAGTTCAAAGAGCGCCCGGGCTGGGAGAAAGGTAGTCCCAAGCGTGTGAACAACTTGACTACCTATGCAAAAAAAGAAGAGCGTGAAGGCAAAGCCAACATGCCAGGCCATGTGCGAGCAGCCATGA
>Ga0315903_10002186_pt1 | contig 29220 bp, 22 predicted proteins | sample LakEriMetagenome_7_FD_203524 | JGI IMG/M metagenome (GOLD analysis project Ga0315903, IMG submission 203524) | Freshwater fungal communities from buoy surface, Lake Erie, Ohio, United States - Buoy 2 MA119 | ecosystem: Environmental > Aquatic > Freshwater > Lake | place: USA: Lake Erie, Ohio... | reverse complement strand
CGGCAGCATGAAGTATTCCTCAAGGAGACTCTGCGGCGGCAAACCCTTGCCCGACTCCGGATTCGGGTTCTCCCACCCGGACGCGAAGTCACTCATGAACCCAGCCAGCGTCCGTGGAGTCGTTCCTACCAATAGGGATGGCGGAGACCACAAAAGCATTTCTTCGTGGACACCGTCCCAAGCACGCTTCCATCCCACAATCCGCCCCAACTCACGTTCGCGCCAAGAGCCCGCCGAATCGAACTCGGCATATCGATCAAACTTCTGACACGTCAGCACAACGGGCGCCGAGTACTTGAACATCGGCGACGTTCCAGCCGCAATCTCTTCAAAATCTGGTGAGAAGTCGTCATCGGAATCCCAGATTGGTGCGATCCCGCCGCCGTTCCCCCCGTTGTTTCCGCCGGCATTGGAAGCGTCCACGTAACCGGACTCGCCCGGCCTCGCGAACGGATTCATCCCGCTCGCCAGTTCATCGGCATCGAGATACCCGTTTCCGTTAGTGTCCACTTGGTACATTGCTACCCGGAAATAGCGGGACGACGAAAGCGGAGAAGGGCTGCCATTCCCGAGCGCAGGCGGCAATCCCAAGGGCAGCGTTGCCGCGGCAATGAGTTGCGGCAGGCCCTGGAGAATCGCATCAAACTCCTGCTGCTGCTCAAAAGTCAGTGCCGCCCGGCCTGGCTCCGTCGCCCCGATCGGTACCGTCACCACCCGCGTCGAAAGCGCCGTGCTGCGCACGCCCGTCGCCGTCGGAAGATCCGCAAACCCCTCGAACATCACCCGCGGAAATGTCGCCGCCGCCACCGCCACCCACGGACTCGCGCCATCCACCCGCAACCGCACGTGCGTCCCCTGTGACTCCGCCACCTCAATCGTCAGCGGCAGCAGCACCGTGCCTCCAGCAGCCGGTGGCGAAGCCCCAGCCGAATTCCATTCTTCTTCCGCCCCCACCACCGTGCCCGACACCTCCAGCGGCCACCTAACTGTATCGCTCTGCGCATAAACCGCCGTCCCCGGAACACCCGCAAATGTCATCCCACCCGACCCATCTGGAACCTCAAGGACGTAAATCAGCCCGGGCCGCGCCGGAACCTGAATCAGATACCGTTCACCTTCTTTGATCACCCTGGCAGCGAAAGGAACCTCAGCAATCACCGGCACAGCCGCCATCAAAGGAGCCACCACACCGGCACAAAAGCCACGGGAGCAACTAAGGGGGGGCAAGCGAAAACATCTCATGACTTGAAGATATCACAACCACCGGCCTTCGGCGAGCCACAAATTCTGAATCCTTTCTTCGTCAATTTCTAGCCCAATCACCCTTAATAGATGTCAAGGTAGTTGTCAATTTTATCATGCGAATTGATCATGCTTTGCCCGAGCGACAAGGGGCATGTCGCCGTCGGCCGGGGGAGGTCTTCAGCGTGCCGGGTTCTGCGGAACCCCGCTTCCGCCCACAGCAGCCCGCTCGCCATCCAGCGCGGTATCATGTCCTCCTTCTCGTTCCAGCGCTTCACATTGCCCGTGGCTTCCCGCCAGTTGCGCAGCATATTCTCAATCAGATTGGTGCTCAGAGAACTCACATTGAGCGTTACCGTCCCCACCCTCACCTCCCAATCTCGAACCACTCCTTCGCCGTCTCCTCCGTGGTCAGTTCCCGGTAGTGGCGGAAGATGATGGCGGGGGAATTGCCGGCTTCGAGGGCGACCTGATCGGCGCTTTTCACGATGGCGATGCGGTAGGAAATGAAGGAGTGGCGCAGCACGTTCCGCGGCCACGGGATGCCGAGGGACTTGGCGAGTGCGGTGATTTCCTTGTGCTGGGTGCAGGAAGGAACGACCCGGCAGCGGCGGGGCAGCGGAGCGAGCCACGATGCGAGATTGTCCGTGATCGGGACGACACGGCGGGAGGCCGTTTTCGCCTGTCCGGCCCTTACTTCGATGATGCGGCGGTCGAGGTCCACGGCGGACCAGTCGAGCCGTGCGATTTCGGCGCTCCGGATCCCTGCGAAGGCGCTGATCGCAAGGAGCGGGATGAGGTGCTCTGGAGCGGCGTGGATGATCTGGGAGAACTCGTCGGGTGTGAAGATCCCGATGTCGGAATCAGGCACCTTCACCTTCCGCAGCTGACTGGAGGCGGTGGGGCGTCCTTCGGGCAGGTAGTTCTGTTCGAGGGCGAATGAGAAGAGAATGTTCACGGTGACGAGCATGGAATTCCGCGACATGGGGGACACCTTGAGGCTGCGGAGCCACGCATCGATGTCGGCTGAGGTCACGTCGAGGATCGGGCCGGGACAGGCAGCGGCAAAGCGCCGGAGGACCGAGCCAAGCTGGACGAGGTGGCGGCGGCCCGAGCCGTCCTGTTTGCGGGAGGCGACCAGTTGCTCGACCACCTCGGGCACGGTGGCGCGGCGGACGACTGAGCCGAAGTGCTTCGCGTACTGGGTGGCCATGGCGGCGAGCGATTCCGTGCCCGCCAGTTCGCGTGCGCGGAGGTAGTCTTCCATGGCGGGGACGAGCGGGAGACCGGCTTTGTCCGCGAGGTCGCGTGCGGCGATGAAGGCATCCCTCTCGTGCGGCTTGAGGTCGGTGAGGTACTGCATGCCCGCCTGAATCTGCCGCGCTACGACCAGCGCTTCCTTCTTCGCCGCCTCGATGGTGCGGAACACCTGGCGCATGCGCTTGCCGTCGCGGTACCACGAGATGGCGAAGCGGGTGCGCGTGCCGGAAGTGATCCGGTAGATGGGGACTGAGGCGGAACCATGCCTCACGGTGGCCGCGGGGCCGGCACTCTGTTTGCGGACCTTGGGTGAGGTGGGCGAATCGGATGCACCGGTGAGCAATTCGACTGTGCATCGCACAGACGTACCGGAATCGGGCGGGGCGGGATCGTTCATGATCCGGACGCCCGTGTCGAATCCGGCGGGTCCGGGAGAGCGGCGGGGGGAGGAGACGCAGAGGGTCGGGTGAGCGGCAACACGTTGATGCTTCATGGGTTCCGTAGGTTTCAGGCGGAAGGGAAACCGGAAGATGGCATCCGAAGCCGCGGACGGGAAACCGTTTGGACACCATTTTCCCCGAGGCCGGGAACGGGGTGCCGGGAGGCAGGTCAGAGCGGGAAGCGGGCGGATTTCCTAACAGGAAATGCCTTCGTGGCATTTTCGGGAACACAGTTTGTCACCAATTTGTCACCACGGGCATTTGTCAGGGTGGAAAACGGGGCGTTTTGAGCCAATTTTCTACCGCATAACCTTATGAATGAGAGGCGGTTATGCGATGGTGCGCGGAGAGGGATTCGAACCCCCGACCAACTGTGTGTAAGACAGATGGTCGGTTGGGTGGTGCGATGGGGGAGATGGTGTTGGATGGTGCGGGGTTTTCTGGAACGCTCTGGGGTTGCTGGTGGTGGTCACGTGGGTGGGGTGTGAGGATTGATGGACTGGAATCCGGAGAGTAATTCAGTCGGGATTGGCTGGTGGGAGCAGGGTGGCGGCGGTGGCGCGCAGGAGTTTACCGAGCGGCGACTTGGGAAGGGTGAGGTCTGGATGGATTGCGGAGATACGGGCGAAGGGGGGGAGCGAGGCCGCGGCTATGGTGGTCCAGAGGGTGGCGGTGGTGGCATTGGCTTCCGTGAGGAGGGCGAGGGCGGTGCCGTTGCGTGGGTGATGGGTGGGGATGACGCAGCCTGATTCCGGGGGCATGCCTGCATTGGTGAGGGCGCGTTCGACGGCGTCGATGTCTACGAGTTCGCCGAGGATTTTGACAGTGTGGTCCGAGCGGCCGAGGAACTGGAGGGATCGGTTTGTGATTGTGGCGCGGTCGTTGGTGGTGAAGAAGCCGTCGGGAGAGAGCGGGGAGGTGAGTTGCCATGTGTTGCCGTGGAGGGAGAGGAATCCGGTGAGGAGCGGGGCGCCGCGAATGGCGAGGCGTCCGTCGGGTTCCGTGCGGGCGTCCCAGCAGGGCAGGAGGTGGAGTTGGAGGGGATCGCCCTTGGGGTTGGCGGTGGCGATCTGGGAAGAGGACTCCGTCATGCCGTAGGTGGCGAGGATGGGCCAGCCGAGGGATTGGGCGGCGGCGGCGAGGGGTGGTGGGAGGGCACCGCCGCCGATGAGGAGGCAGCGGAGGGATGTGGGGGCGTGGATTCCAGCGCTTACGAGGTCGTGGAGCTGGGTGGGGACGAGGGAAGCGAGAGTGATGTGGTGGGAAGCGACGAGTGAGGCGAAGCGCGCGGGGTTCCAGCGATCGGTGTCGGTGATGACAGGGATATTGGCGAGGTGGGCGCGGGCGTGGATGGCGAGGCCGCCGACGTGGAAGTCGGGGAGGGCGCGCAGCCATTTATCGTGGGCATCGGTATGGAGCCATGCATTGACGGCGGCGGCATTGGCGAGGAAGGCTGGGATGGAGAGGCAGACCAGCGAGGGTGTGCTTCCGGTGCTGCCTGAGGTGGGGAAGACGAGGTGGCCGCGGGGGAGGGCGTCTGGCGGCGGCGGGTTGGCGGGAGGGAGTCGGGGGTTGGTGAGGAGGATGCCGGGTCCGTCCGGGTCCCATGGGATGGGGTTGGGAGCTTCCTGTTTTGCTGGGATGAAGACTGAGGGTGGGTGGACGAGCGGCAGCCATGGTAGTTTGGCAAGGAGCGGACCGAAGCCGAGGCCGGGTCCGTCTGGGGGCAGGAGTTGCGGGCCGTGGGCACGGACTGCTTCCGTGAATTCGTCTGGTTCGAAGAGCGGGTGGGTGATGAGGCCGGCGGGGAGTTGTGGGTGGGGCCAGCGGGCGGCTTCGCAGGCTGCCCACATCTGACCGAGTGGGTGGTCCATGTAGCTTGTGAAGACGACTGGTTCAGGTCGGGCGAGCCAGTTTGCCGGATCGTCTGCGGCTGGTTTGAGGATCCGGATGGAGAAAGCCGGCGTGGGTTCGGAGCCGGAGGGGAGCCAGTCGAGGGCGAGGTTGATGCCGGTCTGGCGGTGGAGGTCGCGCCATGCGGTGGGATTCCATGGGATGGGGTCTTCGATGAAATCGATGGTGTGGGCGAGCGGTGCGAGGGCGGTCCAGTCGCTGGAGGTGCCGCGGCCATTGAAGTCGAGACGGACGCGCAGACCGGCGGCGGCGGCGTCCCTGATGGTGGTGGGAAGCGAGGGATCGCCGGGGCGGGCCTTGAGTTTGACGTGGGTGAAGCCGAGGCTGGCGAGGGCCGGGAAGTCGGTGGGTGCGAGCAGGGTGGCGTGGCTGGGAGGTATGGAGAGGCCCGCGAAGAGCGAGCGGTTGGCGTGGCGGGCTGCGGCGTCTGCGGCCATGCATTGGATTGAGCGTGCGATGAGACGAGACGATTGGCCTGACTTGAGGAGCTGGAGTTGGTGCTCGAGGGGGAGGTCGCCGAGTTCCGGCCATGGCTGGAGGCAAGCGAAGCCGTCGTGTGAACGTAGCAGGCAGCCGTGGATTTCCCTGCGTTGGCTGGCTGCGTTCGCGGTGTGCGGTCCGCGCAGCTGGAGAGTGTAGCGATGAAACCAGAGAGGCTGCATCTCAGGGTGTGAGTCTTTGGGTGAGGGATCCGCTGGAGACATTCCAGATGGTGTCTGGGAGGAACGAATCGTCGAGCCAGTCGAGATGGGTGGTCGTGATCAGTTTCTGCGAAGTGGTGGGGAGGGAATTGAGGAGGGCGTTGCGGCGGGCCGGGTCGAGTTCGCCGAAGATATCGTCGATGAGGAGGATGGGGTGGCGGTGGGAGAGGGAGGCGAGCACAGAGGCCTGTGCGAGACGGAGGGCGATGGCGACGGTGCGCTGCTGGCCTTCGCTGGCGAAGCGGTCGGCGGGGCGGCCATCGATGGTTGGGGTGAAGTCGTCGCGGTGGGGTCCGGCGGCGGTGATGCGGCGGCGGAGTTCCTCCGGTCGGAGTCGTTCCAGCTGGGCGAGGTAATCCGGTTCGCTGCCTGGGTGCCATGGGAGGGAGAGGGATTCCGAGGAGAGGGAGACGGCGGTGTGGGCAGCGGAGGCGGCCGGGCCCAGTGCGTTCATGAGGGAGCTGCGGAGTTCCGTGAGGCGGGCACCTTCCGTGGCGAGGATGCGGGAGTAGGCATCGATCTGCGGCCATGGTGGCGAGGCGTCGCGGCGGAGGAGGAAGTTGCGGGAGCGCAGAGCGGCGTCGCAGCGGCGGAGGGTGGGCAGGTAATCCGGGAAGAGCTGGGATCCGAGGAAGTCGAGATAGCGTCGGCGGAGGTCGCTGGTGCCGGTGACGAGCGAGCGGTCACTATTGCTGAACCAGACGACCAGTTCCGAGGCTGCAAGGTAGTCTGCGGAGCGGCGCACGGTTTGGCCGCCGGCGAGGAGGGATTTGCCGTCCGGGCCGGCTTCGTGACGGAGTTCGGAGTGGGTGGTTGATCCGGCGATGCCGAACGAGGGGGAGCCGAAGCGGATGAGTTCGCGGGGCGAGCTGGTGCGGGGTGACTGGAGTCGGAGGAGGACGCAGGCGGCTTCGAGCAGCGAAGTTTTTCCCTGGGCATTGCTGCCTGTGAAGATGGTGATGCCGCTGGTGAGCGGGCACTGCAGCGAAGCGTAGCAGCGGAAGTCGCGCAGGCGGAGGGAAGAAAGCGGCATGGGGTGAAGTGGCGGGACGGTAGGGGGTGGGGCCGTCTTGTCAAAACGCGTCCGCAGGGTGGGTGGGTGACTGGATTTCCCTTGTTGAATGAGAGCGAATGGGGAGGCAGGCAACGTGCGTAATCATCCGGGATATGGCGACTGCATTGATAGGACACACAGGATTTGTGGGAAGCAATCTGCGGCGGCAGCACGGGTTTGACTCATGCTTCCGGTCGACTGACATTGAAGGAATCCGCGGGCGGTCCTTTGATCTGGTGGTATGTGCTGGGGTGCAGGCGGTGAAGTGGCGTGCGAACCGGGAGCCTGAGTGGGACCGGGCTGGGATTGAGCGGCTGCGCGTGGCCCTCAGTGGGGTGGACGCCCGGCGGTTCGTGCTGATTTCCACGATCGACGTGTATCCGGCACCGGTTTGTGGGGACGAGGGTGTGGAGCCGGAACCGGTGGAGCCGTACGGGCGGCACCGTCGGGAACTCGAGGCATGGGTAGCGGAGCGGTTTGCGGATCACTGTGTGGTGAGGCTGCCTGCCTTGTTCGGGGATGGTTTGAAGAAGAACGTGGTGTATGATCTGCTGCATGGGCGTGAGGACATGATCCGGTCGATGCATCCCGAGGGGAGTTTTCAGTATTACTTTCTTGACCGGCTCTGGGACGATCTCGAGCGGGCGCGGGGAGCGGGTATGAGGGTTCTCAATGTGGCGACTGAGCCACTGCGGACGCGGGAGATTGCCCGGCGGTTTTTTCCGGAGGTGGGCCTGGTGGAATCTGCGGCGCAGCCGGGTCGGTATGATTTCCGGTCGCTGCATGCCGGGCACTGGGGCGGGCGGGATGGGTACTTATACAATCGCGGGCAGGTTCTGGAAGATCTGGGGTTGTGGCTGCAGCGTTGGCGTGGTGCGGACGAGGCGGGTCGCCGCGAGCTTTCACCGTCGCCGGAAGCATGAAGCTGTGTGTTTCTCAGATCGCGTGGCATGCGCAGGAAGATGGCGAAGCGCATGCGTTGCTGGCGGCGCAGGGGATTGCGTTGGTGGAAGCAGCGCCGACGCGGATTTTTGCGCATGGACTGGATGCGGTGGGGGTGGAGCAATTCCGGGAACTGCGGGAACGGGTCGAGGTGGTGGGGCTGACGTTTCATGCGATGCAGGCCCTGCTCTTTTCGCGGGCGGTGGTTCCGGGGGAGCGGGCGCGGACGGAAGGACTGGAGATTTTCGGTTCCGAGGAAGCGCGGCGGGAGACCATGCGGTATCTGATGAAGGTGATTGATGGGGCGGCGGTGCTGGGGGTGAAAGTTCTTGTTTTCGGGTCGCCGCGGCACCGCAGGCGCGGGGAATTGACGCATGTGCAGGCCGAGGCTGTGGCGGCACCATTCTTCCGGGAACTGGGGGATTATGCGGTGGAGCGGGGCTGTGTGATTGGGATGGAAGCGAATCCTCCCGAGTATGGCTGCGACTGGCTGACGGGGATGGATGAAGTTGTGGAATTTGTGGCGCGGGTGGGGTCGGCGGGATGTGCGGTGCACTGGGACTCTGGTGCGGTGCAGTTGCGTGGGGAAGACGCGGAGTCCTTGCTGCGGCGGGTGGCTCCGCTGCTGTGCCACTATCATGTCAGTGCTCCGAATCTGCGGGAACCGGAAGAGGATGGGTATCCGCACCGCGGGAGTGCTGAAGTGCTGCGGTCGGTGGGCTATGGTGGAGCCATCAGTCTGGAGATGGCGCGGAGTCCGCGGGGATTGGAAGGACTGAGTGAGGCGGTGGCGAAACTGTGTGCGTGGTACCGATGAATGGAGAGGGCGGCAGCTGTGGTGCGCTGGTGATCGGCGGTGGATTCTTCGGCTGCATGGCAGCGGTGCGGCTGCGGAAGTCATACTCGCGGGTAGTGCTCTGCGAGATGGGCGACCGTCTGCTGGGGCGTGCGTCCTATCATAACCAGGCGCGGGTGCACAACGGGTATCATTATCCCCGGAGTCTGCTGACGGCCTTGCGGTCGCATGTCAATTTCCCGGTCTTTGTGGATGCCTTCCGGAGTGCGGTGGTGGATGGATTCGAGAAACTCTACGCGGTGCCGCGGCGGCTATCGAAGGTCAATGCGGCGCAGTTTGCGGCGGTCATGAAGCGGGTGGGGGCGCCAGTGCGTGCGTGCGGGGGGGCGCGGCGGAAGCTGTTTGCGGCGGACCTGATCGAGGAAGTATTTGCTGTGGAGGAATATGCCTTTGATGCGGTGGAGCTGGCGCGGCTGGCGCGGGAGATGATGGAGGCTGAGGGGGTGGAAGTGCGGCTGGGGAGTGAAGTGACTTCACTGCGCTGGGATGGCCGGGAATCGTTTGCGGTGGAGTTGAGCGGCGGGGAGTCGCTGCGGGCCGGGCGGGTTTTCAACTGTGCCTATGCGCGGGTGAATCACAATCTGAGGATGGCTGGGTTTGGGCCCGTGAAGCTGCGGCATGAACTGGCGGAGCTGTGTCTTGCGGAGGTGCCGGGTGAACTCCGTGATGTGGGAGTGACGGTGATGTGCGGGCCATTTTTCTCGGTGATGCCCTTTCCTCCGCGTGGTCTGCATACACTGAGCCATGTGCGCTACACGCCGCATACGTGGTGGCTGGACGATGAGAGTCATGTGGTGGATCCCTATGCGGTGATGAGGGCGCAGGAACGGCGGAGTGCGTGGCAGTACATGGTGCGGGATGCGCAGCGGTATCTGCCGTGTCTGCGGGAAGCGGTTTACCGTGACAGTCTGTGGGAAGTGAAGACCGTACTTCCGCAGCATGAAGAAGACGACGGTCGTCCGATTCTGTTTTACCGGGCGAAGGAGACGCCGCGCTATGTGAGCATCATGGGGGGGAAGATCGACAATGTTTTTGATTGTCAGATGGAGCTCGACCGGGAACTGGAGGGTCAGTCATGTCGCTGAACAACCGATTTGTCTCGATTGTGCTTCCGGTACAGGAATCGGCTCCGCTGCAGGCGCGGCTGGCGTCGCTGCATGCGATGCTGAGCCAGCGGTGTCAGCATTTTGAGATTGTGGTGATTGATGATGGGTGTGGGGAGCCTGTGGAGAAGGTGCTGGGTGGGCTGCTGGGATCGCTCAGTTGTCTGCGGGTGCTGACATTGTCGCGGCGGTTTGGAGGAGAGGCGGCGATCCGGGCGGGGCTGCAGAGTGCGATTGGTGACATGGTGGTGGTGATGGAGATCGGGCTCGATCCGGTGGCGCGGGTGCCGGACATGCTGGAGTTGTGTCTGCGCGGGCATGGGGTGGTGGTGGGGGTGCCGGAGTCGGGCTTTGACGAGTATCCTTTGAGGAGGTGGGGATCGGCCTTGTTTCATGGGTTGAACCGTCGGCTGAGCGGGATGGAGCTGTATCCTGGGTCGTCGTGGTTCCGGGTGCTTTCGCGGTCGGCGCTCAATGCGCTGGCGGTATCGCAGTATGACACGCTGCCGTTCCGTCAGGCCACGGTGAGCCTGGGGTTCAATCCTGGAGTTCTGAAGTACCGCCGGGATCCGTTTTCCGGGACGGTGCCGAAGCCATCGTTCTGGAAGGATGTGCAGCAGGCGCTGGATGTGCTTTTCATGGAGAGCGGGGCACCTGGGATGGTCATGGCGCTGGCTGGGGTGGGTGGGATGCTGCTGAGTCTGCTGAGCGGGTTGCCGCTTTGGTTTCTGGCATTTCTGCTGCTGACCGTGCTGAGTCAGTATGTGCACCGCAATCTGCAGCGGCTGCAGCCCCGTCCGGCGTATGTGGTCATGAACGAAGTATCGAGTGCGGTGGAGATCCGGGATGCGGGGCGCCGCAATGTGGTGCATGAATCCGGCTGATGAGCGAGAGCCGAGACAGTGGGTCAGGCTGGGAAGTGCCGGAGTACCGGGTTGAGGTGCTGCGGGGCCGGCGGTGTCGGTATGTGGTGGTGGTATTTGTGATCAACGAGGGGGAACGCGTGCGTCGGCAGCTGCGGAAGATGGAGGTGCTGACGGGAGAGGTGGATGTGGTGGTGGCCGATGGGGGCAGCACGGATGGGTCGCTGGAGGCTCCGTTTCCGGCGTCGTGCGGGGTGCGGGCCGTGCTTGTGAAGACCGGGCCGGGGAAGCTGAGTGCGCAGATGCGGATGGCATTGTCCTGGGCATTGCGGGAGGGGTATGAGGGCGTGGTGGTGATGGATGGGAATGACAAGGATGGGGTGTTGGCGGTGACCGGGTTTGTGAAGGCTTTGGATGCCGGATGGGATCATGTGCAGGGCAGCCGGTATGTGGAGGGGGGGAGGGCGGTGAATACTCCGTGGCTGCGGCACTGGGGGGTGCGGCTGCTGCATGCTCCGCTGCTCAGTCTGGCGTCGGGGCGGACGTGGACAGACACGACCAATGGATTCCGGGCGTACAGCCGGCGGTTTCTGCTGGATGCGGGGGTGCAGCCGTTCCGGGATGTGTTCCGGACGTATGAACTGCATTATTATCTGGCGATCCGGGCGGCGCGGCTGGGTTTCCGGTGCTGTGAACTTCCCGTGACGCGGGAGTATCCAGCGGACGGGGCCGTGCCGACGAAGATTTCGGGCTGGCGGGGCAACCTGCATATTCTGCGGGTGCTCCTTGCTGCCTGTGCGGGTTGTTACGATCCGCGGTGAGGGGTGGGGCGGGGGCTTCAGTCCTCCGTGCCCGTGATGTCGGCCGACTGGCGGAGCGCGGCGACCAATTGGCGGGTGGCTTCCTGGCGGTGGTCGTGGAGGATGCGTTCGCGGATTTCCGGGGCCACTTCGTCGCATGGTTTGGGTGCGGGCGGGCGGCGTCCGGTGATTTTGGCGAGGTGGAAGCCCCAGTGGCTTGCGAAGACCGGGCTGATTTCGCCTTCCTCGAGAGAGAAGACGATGAGGTCGAATTCCTCCATGTAGTCGCCGCGGCGGAACCAGCCGAGGTCGACGAGTTTATCTTCCTTGTCGGTGTGGGTCCGGGCGAGGGCATCGAAGTCGGCCCCGGAGCGTGCTTCCGCGCGGAGGGAGCGGAGGGATTGGTAGATGGCCTCGCGGTCCTCTGATTTTTCGACTTGTTTGAAGAGGTGGGAGGCGCGGATTTCCTCTGGTGTCATGAATTCGCCGAGGTGGGCATCGTACCATGCCTTGAGGTCGGCGGGGGACGGTTCTGGTTCCGGGGACCATGCTTCGCGGAGGAGGAGGTCGACCCGGAGACCGGCGCGGACGTCATCGTGGACGAGGTGTTCTGATTCCGGGGTGAGGCCGGTGGCAGCGAAGAACTGGTCGCGGCCGCCGTGTTCGCTGATGAGAGCCTCGACGCGTGCGGCGATGTCTTCCGGTGGGATGGAGGGGAAGCGGCGTTCTGCTTCCTGGTTGAGGAGGACGCGGGCGGTGATGTTATCGCGGGCGTACTGGCGGAATTCGGGATCGCGTTCACAGCAGGAGACGCGCGCCATGCGTTCGTAGTGCGATTTGATGTTCTGGAATTCCTCCTGGAGGATTTCCGGGGGAATGGATTCGCCGTTGATGGTGAGTGGCATAAAGTCGCGTGGGGGATCAGTCGGCGAGGGATTGATGCCATGGCCAGAGCTTCTCGAGGGAGGCGGAGCGGACCCAGCCGCGGAGAGGTTGGTCCGAGGGCGAAGGGATGGCGCAGTAGGTCCAGAGGCCCTCCGTGCGGATCGGGAGAACTTCCGAGCCTTGGGGGAGGGAAATGACGGTGGGGGAGGCTTCTGCGGGGGCGGTGAAGGCTGAGGCATCTTTGGCAGTGACGACCTCGCAGGCTGTCACGGGGGCGGCGGCCTTTTGCTTGAGGGCGAGAAAGACGAGCGAGGTGATGAAGATGGGGACGGCGGTGCCGAGGATGGCTGTGAGGGGCCAGCGGCGTCCGGGTTTCGGGGTGAGCCAGAGCAGCCAGAGCAGGGCGAGGCCGGCGGCCCATGCGGAGGCGGTGAGGGCGGGGATGAGGAAGCGTTTGGGGATGCGTTCGGCGAAGCTGCGTTCGAAGCTGAGAAATCCGGATTTATTGGCGAGGAAGCGGAGGTTCTGGCGGGATTCCGGGAGCCATGGATGGAGGGCGAGGGCGCGGCGCATCCAGAGGGCGGCGCTGGCATCGTTTCCGGCGCGGAAGTGAGCGGTGGCGAGGTTGTGGCAGAGTTCCGGGGAGATGCTGCCGCTGGGGGCGGCGGTGACCGTTTCGAATTTTTCGATGGCCTTGTCCCAGTCGCCTGCCTTGAAGGCGATTTCGGCATCCGCGATGGTGCGGCTGAGGGATTCGGCTGAGGGGGCCGCGGGAGCCTTGGCAGCTGGGGGGGCCGTTGGTTCGGCTGGGGCGGCGGGGTCGGCCGCCATGAGGGGGAGGGCGGTCGTGACGGCGAGCCGCAGCAGAGTGCGCAGGAAAGAAGGCATGAGGAGAGGGGTCAGGAGGGCAGGACCGAGGGCAGGATCTGGAGGGCGCGGCTGCGTTCGTCCGCGGGGACGGGGGTGTCTGCGGTGCCGGGGCTGGCGTAGCGCCAGAAGTCGCGGCGGGCGAGGACTGCCGAGAGGTCTGGATGATTGGGGAGCGGAGATTTGCGGTGATGGGACCATGCGGTCAGGTATTCGCTGACGAGGGCGTAGAACTCCGAGCCAGTGAGGTTCGGCTTGCGGAGGTCTGCGAGAATATCGCGGCATGGTCTCGGTGAGCCTGGCGGGGGTTGGCTGGCGAGCCGGGCGGCCTTGTTTCTGCGGATGCTGCCTGCTGCGAAGAGGAGTGCGGCGGCTGCGGCGGGAGCCGCGTGCCACCAGCCGGCCGGAGCCGGTAGTACCGAGCCGTAAAGCGGGCGGAGCGGGCTTTGGGGAAGCAGCTGCGGGAGGATATCCTGGAGGTCCTCGCTGGGGGCAGGAGTACCGAGGAGGGAGAAATCGCGCGCGGATTCCGTGGTTGTGCCTGCGCTGGCTCCGGTTCCCTCGCTGGGGGGCTGGCCTGTGACGATCAGTTCGAGGGGTTCCGTGCGGACCGTTTCATATTTTCCGGAGGAAGGATTGAAGAACGAGAGGGAGTAGACCGCTTTGAGCGACCCGCTTTTTTCCGGGAAGACGAGCTGGGTGAAGCGTTTTTCGCCGGGTTCGCTGCCCCAGTCGCGGTTTTCCATGGAGACTTTGGCTGGGTAGGTGCGGAAGCCCTCCGGGTTTTCGAGGGTGGGGTTGCCGACCGAGTCGAAGTTGCCTGATCCGGCGATGGCGATTTCGAAGGCGACGGGGTCGCCGAGGTTGACCTGCCATGGTGGGGCACCGGGGTTATCGGCGCGGGCCATGATGGTGAACTGGCCGACGGCGCCGGCGAAGGTGCTGGGTTTCTCCGGGGGGAGGTCCTTGACGGTGATGTCGATTCCGTTGCTGCGGAGTTTGAGGCTGCGGCGGGAGGAAGGCATGCCGCCGAAGGGGTCGCGCAGGCCACCGGCCATGGGCATGAGGACATCGGCTTTCACTTCGGCGGGTCCGAGGGTGAGTTTGCCGGGTTTCATGGCGCTCATGACGCTCTGGGCGCGGTAGACGCGCCATGTTTCGCTGCCGACGTCCTGGAGGTCGAGGCTGGGAATGCGGTCGAAGCGGGCCACGGCGAAGCCTTCCGAGGTGATGGTGGGGAAGATCTGGCTGGCGATCTGGACGGCTGGGTGCATGAGCACGGTGACCGTGATGGGAACGAGTTCGCCCTTCCAGATTTCGGTGCGGCTGGCGCTGAGCTGGACCTGAGGCATCATGGAGCCGTCGATGGGGGCGGCACCTTCCTTGACGGTGAGGGTGGCGGCTTCCGAGGTGAGGGTCTGGCCATCGACCGTGAAGGTCTGGGGAGGGATGGTGTACTGACCTTCCGTTTCTGCTTCGATGAGGTAGCGGAGTTCGATGTAGCGGACGAGCGAGCCATTATTGAAGAGCTGCTGGCTGCTGACGCCGGCGAAGCGGATGCCGAGGCCATCGACTTCGATGGAGCGGGGGTAGTCTTCGAGGCCGCGGGCGCTGTCGAGGCGGTAGGAGAGAACGACGCCTTCGCCTGGGCTGACGGTGGCGGCTGAGAGGAGGGGTTTGATGCGGGCGGGGGCGTCCGGTGCGGGAGCCGGGGGCTGGGTGGCGGCTGGTGGCGGGGGTGGCTGATCTGGTGGGGCGGGCACGGGGGGCTGCTGGGCGCGGGCGGCCGTGAGGGCTGCTGCCAGAGCGGCTCCGGCGCTGAATCGGAGGAGAGAGGAAATCATGGGGTGGGTGGGGGTCGGTTGGTTACCAGTCCTTGGTGGGGCGGCCTTCGCGGCCGCTTTCCATGCGTGGGCGGACATTGGTGTCTTCGTCCGAGAGCTGGCGGAGTTGTTCCATGGCTTCGCTGCGGCTGTATCCGGTGGCGTCGTTGACGGCGTCGTCTTCGGAGGGTTCCGATTCCCCGTCGCCGGGTTCGCCGCTGGATTCCTGCTGGGGCTGATCGCCGCCTTGCTGGGTGCCGATGTTGCCTTCGCGTTCCTCATTGGATTTTTCGCGGCCCTTTTCGGCTTCGCCTTCCTTTTCGCCGCCCGAGCCGTCCTTGCCTTCTTCCTTATCGCCGCCGCTGCCTTCGCCGTCTTCTTCTTCGCCTTCGCCTTCTTCCTCGCCCTGTTCCTTGCCGCCGTTGTTTTCCGAGCCCTTGGATCCTTTGCCGCCGGGTTGTCCCTGACCTTGTCCCTGGCCTTGTCCTTTGCCTTCGCCCTGGCCCTGCTGTTTCCCCTGTTTCTTGCCCTGTCCTTTGCCTTGGCCTTGCTGCTGGGCCATTTGTTCGCGTTGTTCCTTCAGCTTGCGGATGAGTTCGGCGACGGCGTCGTGGTTCTTGCGGGCGGCGGCGTCATCGTTGTTGAGGACGAGGCATTCCTGGAAGTGTTCGAGGGAATTTTCGAGGCGGCGAATGAGGCCATCGATGTATTTGAGGGATGGTTTTTTGACGCGTTTGTCCTGAGATTTGGCCTGTTCGAAGATGGTGCTGGCGAGGTTGTAGTGGGCCTGGCTGCGGAGTTGGGGGTTGTCGGTGGTGAGGACGGCACCGAAGCCGTCCATGGCTGCTTCGTAATCGCCCGCCTTGAGGGCGGCGGTGCCGCGGGCGAACTGGAGTCGTTCCGGGGTGGTGGTGGCGGCGCGGTTGGAGCCGAAGAAGCGGTCGGCGATGACGCCGAGTCCGCGGCTGGCGGCACCGGTGTCGGTGGCGGTGCGGGAGCCTGATTGTTCGAGGAGGCGTTCGAAATTGAACTGGGCGTTGGCGAAGTCGCCTTCGCGGTAGAATTTCCATGGGTCGCCGACGACTGGTTCGCGGGCAGCGGCGGGGGCTTGGGTGGTGATCTGGGTGGACTGGGCCGTGGTTGGCTGTGGGAGAAGAGTGAGGAGTGCGGCGCAGGCGGCGGCGGTGGCTGGCAGAGAAGCCGGGGCAGGGCGCAGGCGGCTGGCGATGCCGAGGAGGTAGGCCATTACGAGGGAGAAGAGTCCGGCGGCGAGGGGCCATTGGAAGCGGTCGATGGCCTTCTTGGTGGTTTTGGCGTTCATGGAGGAGCGCTGGAGTTTCTGGAGAATGAGGTCGACGCGGGCGTCGCTGACGCCTTTGCTTTCGAGGGGGAGGTAGAGGCCGCCGGTGAGGGTGGCGATTTTCATGAGGGTATCGCGCTGGAGTCTGGAGAAGACGATTTTTCCACTGCGGTCGCGGTAGTAGCCGCCCTCGGCCGAGGGATCGGGAATGACGCCGCCGGTCTGGGTGCCTACGGCGACGCAGATGAGGGCGACGCGGGCGTCGCGGGCGCGGCGGGCGGCGGCGAGGGCTTCGCCTTCGAGTTCCTCGCCATCCGAGAAGAGGATGAGGACCTGCTGGCCGGAGAGGTCGGATTTCGTGAAGGTATCGATGGCCTTGTCGATGGCGCGGGCGAGGTTGGATCCTCCGCGGGGGATGATATCGGCGTCCATGCTGTCGATGCTTTCGATGAGGGCGTCGGTATCCGGGGTGATGGGTGCGTACATGAAGGCCGAGCCGGCGAAGGGCATGAGGCCGATGCGGTCGCCGCGGAGTTTGCGGACGAGGTCGGCGGCGGCCAGTTTGGCGCGGGTGAGGCGGTCGGGCTGGAGGTCATTGGCCAGCATGCTTTTCGAGGTATCGATGGCGATGATGAGGCTGCGGCCCTGGCCTGCCGATTCGGTTTCGGTGAAGCCCCACTGGGGTCTGGCGAGGGCAGTGATCATGAGGGCGATGCCGAAGATTTCGCAGGCGAAGGCGGCGGCGGAGCGCCGTCGGCCGTGCCATGTGACGAGTTGGTCGAGGAGTCTGGGCGAGGCGATTCTGGTGAGGGATTTCCGGGCGTGGGCGGTGCCGAGGAAGCGGATCCCGATGAGGATGGGGATGAGGAGGAGGAGCCAGAGGGCGGCTGGCTGGGCGAAGGAGGCGTTCACGGGGGGGATCAGGGGTAGCGCCGGAGGATGGTCTGGCGGGCGAGCAGGCCGAGGCCGGCGAGGCTGAGAGCGCCCCAGAGGGGGTAGGCGAAGAGTTCGTCGATGAGGGTGGAGCGGCGGATATTGAGTCTGGTTTTCTCGAGCTGGTCGATTTCGCGGAAGATCGATACCATGGCATTGGCGTCGCGGGCGTGGTAGTAGCGACCGCTGGTGGTGCTGGCGACTTCCTTGAGGGTTTCCTCGTCGAATTCCTGGCGGACGCCGACGTACTGGCCTTCCGGGGTGGGGACGGGGACCTGGTGGTATCCGTGGGTGCCGATGGCGATGGTGTAGATGCGGATGCCGAGGGTGGCGGCGAGTTTGGCTGCTTCGCGGGGACCGATTTTCCCTGAATTGTTGGCTCCGTCGGTGATGAGGATGATGATTTTCGAGCGTGATTCGCGGTTGGTGAGGCGTTTGGCGGCGGTGGCGAGGGCGCTGCCGATGGCGGTGCCCATGTCGCGGGTTTGATTGAACCAGATTTTGTCGAGGGTTTCCTCGAGCCAGTTTTTGTCGAGGGTGAGGGGCGAGGCGAGGTAGGGACGGCCTGAGAAGACGACGAAGCCGACGCGGTCGCTGGGGCGGTTGCGGATGAAGTCGCGTGTGACTTTCTTGGCGACGGTGAGGCGGTCGACTTTTTCCCCTCCGACGCGCATGTCCTGGATGGACATGGAGAGGGAGAGGTCGAGGGTCATGAAGATTTCGACGCCGCTTTCCTCGATTTTTTCCTCGGTGCGGAGCTTCTGGGGTCGGGCCAGGGCGGCGGTGCCGAGGGTGAGGGTGGCGAAGGTGAGGAAGAGGCCGAGGGCACCGATGGCCGAGCGGGTTTTTTTACCTGCGGAGCGGAGCAGGTGGAGGGAGGAGAACTGGAGGGCGGACTGGCGGCCGGCGGCGGAGCGCAGGAGGGCGAGGATGGGCAGGAGGAGGAGGAGCCAGAACCAGCCGGGTTCCGCGAAGCGGTAGTGGTCAGGCAGCAGGCGCATGGGGGAGAGGAGGTGGCTGTTGGGAAGTGGGCGGTGCGGCGGGAGCCGGGGCTGCCTGGGAGGCTCTGATGGCGTTCAGGGCATTGCTGATGAGGATGGCTGGGGGAATGGAAGTGTTTCCGAACCGGATCTGGTCGCAGCTGGCGAGGATGGTTTCGCAGGCGGAGATGGCTGGGGTGGGGGGTGGGGCGGGTTTGCGCGAGTGGCCCATGATTTCCTCTGTGGTGGTGTAGCGGGCCATGATGCCGGAGAGGCGGTCGAGGTAGTGCCGGACGATGGTTGAGACGGTGGCTGCGGTTTCCGTTTCCGTGGTGGTGGGGGGCTTGCGCTGGAGGGTTTCCAGTTGCCGGATGGCTTCGATGGCGGGGTCGGGCGGGGTGGATGGGAACCGGAAGTGGCGGATGAGGTTCCGGAGGAGGGTGAAGACGGTGATGAGGGCGAGGGTGGCGACGAGGGCGGCGAGGAGCCACCACCACCATGCTGGGCCGGCGCCAGGGGCGGAGCCGGGGGCGACAGGTTCGACGATCTTTTCCAGTTCCGGGAAGGGGATCATGGTGGCGTGCGGGGCGGAGGGCGGCGGGAGTTTTGGGGGATGGTAGGGTGGGTCGGGGGGAAATGCAAAACGTCTCCCGGGTTTTTGCCCGGGGTGGGCGGGTTGGGTGGGGGTACGAGGCGATGGAGGAGTTCCGGATCAGAAACGGCTGACGACGGACGGGAGAAGCTCCCTGCGTTTTTCGAGTTCCCGCAGTCTGGGTTCGTGCTGGTTGAGGGCGTCCGGTCCTTCGCTGAGCACTTGGGTATGGGCTTTGGAGATGAGTTTCGAGGAGAGGGACGTCCATGAAGTCTTGCCTTTGGTGCTGGGGGCGTTGTGTTCGGCGAGGATGATGGCAGCTTCGGCTGCGCCGAGGAGTCGGACGCAGTGGTCGAGTTTTGATTTCTCGTTGAGGTTGAGGAGTCTGGAATAGGCGGAAGCGGCGGCGGCGATGGCGTCGCTGCTGCGTTTCGCGAGGGCGGCCTGCTGGGCGTGCTTGAGTGCGACAAGGCCCCAGCGGAGTTGACCTTTTTCCGATCGGGAGTGAGGGCCGATGACTTTCCAGATGGATTCGGCCTTGCTGAGGATGGTGGCGGCCGTGCTGGCGTCCGCGCGGGTGATGAAGGAATCGCCGAGGCGTTCCATGGCCACGGCGAGCCGGACAGCCGGTTGGGCAGAAGCATTGGCGGGGAGGATGAGTTCGCCGTTCCGGGAGCGGATGCTGAGGGCTTTCTGGAGGGATGTGTCGGCTTCTGTGAGTCGACCGGCGTCGTGGAGTGCTTCTGCCAGGGTGGTGAGGCAATTGGACATGACTATGGCAGCGGTTTCGCTCCCTGGTTCGGCTGCGAGGGCCTGCTCGGCGGTGGTCGTTGCCGTGAAAGCGGCGTCGAGGGCGGACTTGTGCTGGGACGAGAGGCTGAGGATGCGTGCATGGGAGCGCTGACCGCAGGCGTTGTTGAGGATGCTTTCGAAGGTTCCGTCGCAGTTGGTGCGGAGGAGATCGGCGAACTGGGAGGCGAGTGGCAGGGTGGCGGCTGGCAAAGGTTTCTGCTGTTCTGCGCAGACTTCTGCGGTTTCGGCGAGGACTTCCGAGACTTCGGCGAGGAGGCTGCCGTCGCAGGGGTGGCTGCCGATCGTCTGCGCGACGAACTGGGCGGCGGAGACGGCGGCTTCGAGGTAATGGCACTTAAGGAGATCGAGTTGTTTTCCGGCGGCGGCGTGGGCGAGTTCCTCGGCGTAGTATCTGGTTCCGGGGTGATCGGCGTGAAGTGACTGGAGGTGGGTGATGGCGCGCTGCCACATGCGGAAGGATTCGGGCCACTGACCGTTTCTGGCGTGGCTTTCGGCTGTGAAGGTGGCGACACGGGCGCGGAAGCGGCGGAAATCGTAAGCGCTGCCCAGGGCATCCGGTTGACCGAGGGACCAGTCGAAAGAGGCGATTTGGCCTTCGAGGCTGGTGATTTCGTCCTTGCGGCCGGCTTTTTCGAGGGCGGGTTTGCAGCGGAGGAGGATGAGACAAGCCAGTTCCCTTGCTTCGTGGAGGGTGTCGGCGCGGGCTGTGGCGACTGATCTGGCGGCGAGGTAACTGGAGGCGGCGGCGGCTCCGGTGGCGGCGAGGAAGAGGCAGGCTGCGGTGGCGGGGGCCCAGTGGCGGCGGAGTTTGCGGGAGATCCAGTACAGCGTGGAAGCTTCGGCGTGCACGGGGTCGCCATTGAGCCAGCGGGCGATGTCATCGCGCAGTTCTGCGGCGGACTGGTAGCGGCGGGCGGGGTCTGGGAAGAGGCATTTGGTGGTGATGGTGGAAAGGTCGGCCGGGATGGAGCGGCAGATGGATCCCGGTGAAGGTTTGTCGCCGGACTGGGCGGCCGCGAGGGCGTTGCTGAAGCTGCTGTTTCCGCTGATGGGGCGCTGGCCGGTGAGAAGCTGGAGGAGGATGCAGCCGAGTGAATAGATGTCCGAGAGGGTGCTGACGTTCTGCCAGTCGCAGCGTGCCTGTTCGGGAGCCATCCATGGGAGGGAGCCGATGAGTTCGCCGTTTCTGGTGAGGGTGACGTCGAGGGTGGCGCCGACGGTGCGGGCGGCGATGCCGAAGTCGACGATTTTCGGGGTGCCGTCTGCGGTGACGAGGATATTCTCGGGTTTGAGGTCGCGGTGGATGATTCCTGCCTGGTGGGCGTGGAGGGTGGCGTCGCAGACCTTGTGGAAGGCGGAGAGTTTCTGCCGGAGGGAGACGGAGGGGGATTTGGCCCATGCATCGAGGGTGGGACCGTCGATGAGTTCCATGGCGATCCAGCGTCCGGAGGGGCTCTGGCCGGTTGCGAAGATCCTGGCGATGGAGGGGTGTTCGAGGGACGAGGCGATTTCGGTTTCCCGTTCGAAGCGGAGGCTGGCGGGTCCGCAGTGGTGCCATGGGGCGAGGAACTTGAGGGCGACGGGCCGCATGGTGCCGTCCTGGATGGCGCTCCAGACGAAGCCGAAGTTGCCGCCACCGAGGAAGGAATCGATGATGTATCCACCGGCTTCCGGGGTGGGCGGGATTTTCCCCTGCGGGGTGGGGGTTGCCGGTGGTTTCATGGGGGCGGGTGGGTGTGGTCAGCGGGAGTGGAGCAGGGACTGTTCCACCGGCGGGTGGGTTCCTGGCGGGATGAGGGCGAGGGGTTTCGTGCAGGGGCACGGGATGTGGACGGGCCGGGTGAGAGCTGAGGATGCTCCGTGAGGGTGATCGTGTCGAGATCCGCGACCGGGGTGGGCGATGGCGTTTGGAGGATCCGAAAAACGGATGAAAAATCCCTTGCGGTGGGGATTGGGATGTCCATGTGTCTCCTCTTTCCCAAAGAAGAACTTTTTTAACGAACCATGGCCAAAACCTGCTGGATTGAGCGTCAGAAGCGCAAGCAAAAGACGGTGAACAAGTATGCTGCGCTGCGCGCTGAGCTGAAGAAGAACCATGATTACGTGGGTCTTTCCATGCTTCCGCGGAATGCGAGTCCGACCCGGCTGACGAACCGCTGTCAGCTTACTGGTCGTCGTCGTGGGTACATTGGCCGTTTCAAGCTGAGCCGGATTTCGTTCCGTGAGCTTGCGAATGGCGGAATGATTCCAGGGGTGACGAAGTCGTCCTGGTGAGGTCCAGGCGGGTGACCGCAGAAGGAAATTGACGGGTGGGGGCTGGGGCACGTAAGTGTTTTCGGCCCCTTCTCCATTTCCGGGGTGGGGGAACCTGAACAAGAGCCATGCCGATTTACGAGTACATTGCCGAGGATCCGGAGCAGTCGTGCCGGATTTGTGCGCGTGGGTTTGAGCTGATGAGGCCGGTGGACCGGGCTCCGCTGGAGGTGTGTCCTTTGTGCAAGAAGCCGGTACGGAAGCTGGTGTCGCGGGTGAATTCCCCGAAGCTGACGAAGCCCTTATCTGTTTCCGATGCGAAGTCGCGTGGGCTGACGGTGCTGAAGCGGCGTGACAAGGGCGTGTACGAGAAGTTATGAATGCCGGGATGTCCAACTCCGAACCGATGATGTGAAGGAATGGCCGGGTTCCCCCGGAATGCCGGCCGTGCTATGACTGACCATTCATATTTTTCCATGCCCTTGGCTGAAGCGACGCATCAGGTTGTGAAGAACTGGGATGCGGTGACGGGAGGAGACGTGGTGTGGCAGATTGGGCTGATTGTATTTTTTGTGCTGCTGAACGGGTTTTTCGTGGCGGCGGAGTTTGCGATTGTGAAGGTGCGAGCGAGTCAGCTGGACGAACTGATTGAGGAGAAGCGGTCGGCGCCGCGTGCGGTGGAGGCGAGGCGGATGGTGGCGCGGCTGGATGATTATCTGGCGGCGACGCAGCTGGGGATTACGATGGCGAGTGTGGCCCTGAGCATGTTCGGGGAGCGGTACATTGAGGCGCTGCTGCAGCCACTGCTGTGGAAGATCTGGCCTGAGGGAACGCCGGCGTGGCTGCCGATTCCGATGATTTCGTTTGTGATTGCCTTTGGCATTCTGACGTTTCTGCATGTGGTTTTCGGGGAACTGATGCCGAAGTCGCTGGCGATCCGGAGGTCGCTGAGCACGGCGATTGCGGTGAGTCGGCCGCTGACGGGGTTCGAGTGGATTTTCCGGTGGGCGATCCGGCTGTTCAACGGGACGGCGAACCGTCTGCTGCTGTGGATGTTCCGGATTGATGCGTCGCATGACCATGCGAACATTCACAGTGCTGAGGAACTGCAGTTGCTGGTGGAGGAGTCCGGGCGGTCCAAGCAGGTGACGCCGACGGAGCGGGACATTTCGATCAATGCCCTGGAGTTGAACGATCTGGTGGCGCGGGATGTGATGACGCCGCGGACGGAGATTGTGGCGTTGGATCCGCGGGAGGATTTTCAGGCGAATCTGGCGGTGGCGATGGAATCGAAGCACACGCGGTTTCCGCTGCGGGAGCGGAATCTCGATGTGTGTCTGGGGGTGGTGCACATCAAGGATTTTCTGAGGATCATCAACGATCCGAAGCCTGATCTGGCGAAGATCCGGAGGGACGTGATCATAGCGCCGGAGACGCAGCCATTGGATGAGCTGCTGAAGATTTTTCTGGCGAAGCGGGCGCACATGGCGCTGGTGGTAGATGAGTTCGGGGCGACCGTGGGGATGGTGACGCTGGAGGATGTGCTGGAGGAACTGGTGGGTGAGATCGAGGATGAGTTTGATGTACCGGTGCCGCTCAATGATGGGTTTGTGCGGGTGAGCGACGATGAATTCATGGTGGACGGGAAGCTGCCGCTTTACATGCTTGGGGAGCATGCGGATCTGGAGCTGGACAGTGACGAGGTATCGACGATTGGAGGGTATGTGACGTCGGAGATGGGGCGGCTTCCGGAGGCTGGAGACACGGTTGGGCTGGAAGGCTACCGGGTGACGATTCTGGAGGTGGATGGGCGGAGGATTCTGAAGATGCGGTTTGAGCGTGAGAATCCTGGAGGGGACCGTGCGGGGCAGGCTGGGGGTGAGGAAGACTGAAGCGGGCTGGGGTGGTCGAAGAATGGGTTTGGAGGAGCGGGTGCTTTGTGGCATGCTGGGGTGATGAAAATAAGCCGTGAGCTGCTGGTGATGGTGGTGGGTACTGTGATGTCGTGCGGGAAAGTGCGGGCGGCGGTTCCTGATGCTTTGCAGGCGGCGGCGGTGGCGCAGGAGAAGACGCTGGCGGCGGCGCGGCGGGTGGGGGATGCGTGGATGGAGGCTGTGCGTTCCGGTGATTACGCCGGTGGGATGAAGCTGTGGGGGTATCAGGCCTTTGAGAAGGTGGCGCGGACGCATCTGGAGGAATCTTTGCGCGGGCAGTCGCGTGAGCTGGGGGAATTGCAGGTGGCACGGCTCCTTGAGGACCGGAGTGTGCTGGATGGGGAAGGTCCGGCCGAGGCACCGGGGACGTATGTGACGCTGCGGTGGTTTGCGCGTTACGGGAAGAAGGCGCAGCGGGAGTTTCTGGTGGTGCACGAGCCTGCCCAGGATGGTGATGGGATGAGGATCATCGGGTTGCGGCGGGAGGACCTGCCTGCGGGGAAGGAGGGAACGGTGGAACTGGCGGCTGATCTTGGGATGGCGGGACTGCTGCGGCTGCGGGGGGTGGCGGAGAGCAAATGGCGTCCGTATGTGGAGGAGGCTGAGGCTTTGGCGGCGGGCATGAAGCTTGCGTTGCCGCCGTTGCCGCCGGTGGTTCCGGGGGTGGCGGATCGGGAGGCGAGGGAGAAAGCCGGGGCTGACGTGGTGGCGTATCTGATGGACGGACTAAATCCGATGCTTGAGAAGATCGGGGATGCCCAGGGAAGGCGGGAGGCCCGCATGGTGCTGACGAGTTATGCCATGCTGATGCTGTACAAGCCGGGGGAAGAGACCATGCAGCGGCTGGGTGCGGTGATTGGAGCGGACGGTGCGAAGAGCGGGCTGCCGGCGGGGCTTTGGCAGCCTGTGGTGCGGGCTGTGGTGGACAAGGAACCGGCGGAGCGGGTTTATGAGCTGGTGCAGAGCATGGTCTCGGATGTGGCCCTGCATCTGCGGCATGTGGAGAACGAGCAGGCCATGGAAGGCAATGCGCGGGAACTGCTCGACAAGGCGTTTCAGAACATGGCTTCGCTTCCGTCCTATGAAGTCCGGGCCGAGTTCCGGGCTGGGGAGAAGAGGGCGAAGATGGAAGCGGCACTGACCCTTGAGGCTGCCGAGATCCGGCTCACTGGGTTTGACGGAGTGGTGCAGCTGCGGCTGGCGGGGCGCGATGGTTTCTGGATGTCATCGGATGGAGGGAAGACCTGGAGAGTGGATTCCGATCATGAGACAGCGACTGGGTTGCTGCGGACGCTGACGGCTCCCGTGGATCCTGGGTTCAAGGTGACCGGGCAGCATGAATTCGTGCTGGCCGGGGAGGAAGTGATTGATGGGGAGAAGCTCATCCGGGTGCGGAGCCGGGAGGCGACGGCGGAAGCGCCGCTGGATTACTGGATATTGATTTCGAAGGCTGGGCCGGTGGTGCGGAGGGCCGAGGTGATTCTGAATTTCGGGGAATTGCCTGCGGTGGCGAAGCTGACGTACACGCGTCTGGGGCGACCGGTGCAGATTACGAAGCTGGAAACGCGTGAAACGCCGGCGGGTTCTGCCGAGTCCACGGGAAGTGGCGGCCGATGAGCCGCGGGGAATCATGAATCGCCGCAGCATACTGAACGTTCTGGCCGGGTTGGCAGCAGTTCCCCGGGCACGGGCTGCTGGGGAAATTGTTCCGCAGCGTGGGATTGTGTACAGTACGGCTGGGGGGCAGCGGCTGGCGCTTGATCTGTGGAAGGCACCGCAGGCGGGGCGGCGGCCGGTGGTATTGTGCATTCATGGGGGTGCCTGGCGAGGGGGCGGCCGGGGGGATCTGGCTGCGTTTGCGGCGGAATTTGCCGCGGCTGGGTTCACGGCGGTTTCCGTGAGCTATCGGTTGTTTGATCCTGTGAAGTCGCCGCAGCACATCTGGCCGGCTGCCTTTGACGATGTGCAGCGTGCGGTGCGTTGGCTGCGGGAGAATGCTGGGGTGCTTTCGATTGACCCCGGCAGGATTGTGGCGCTGGGGGCATCGGCGGGAGGGCATCTGGCGGCGCTTCTGGGGTTGCGGGAGACGCGGAAGCAGGCTGGTCCGGTGGCTCTGTCGCGGCATTCCAGCCGGGTCAGCGGGGTCATCGATGTGTTTGGTCCGAGTGATCTGACACGGGATTTTTCTGCGCTGCGGCTGGGTGGCAGCAGTGTGCAGGATGTGGTCGATGACTTCATCGGGCGGGGGAAGCCGGAGGAGCAGCGGGCGGCGGACCGGAGGGATGCGTCGCCGGTGATGCATGTGGATGCGGCCTCCGTGCCGTTTCTGATTTTTCATGGGGCGCTCGATCCGATCGTTCCGGTGGAGCAGGGGAGGATCCTTGATGCTGCGCTGCGGGGGGCGGGGCGGGACTGCCGTTATGTGGAGTGGGCCCGGGAGGGGCATGGGCTGGGGGCACCGGCGTCGATGGAATCGTTCCGCCGGGAAACGATGGCATTTCTGCGGAAGGTGACGGCATCATGAGGGACTGGGCGTCAGCAGATCGGGCATCTTACAGTTTGCCGGTGGGCGGGGCGGCGGGTATAGGCATGGCCATGAATTGCCGGAAACGAGATTCTTTGCCGGAACGGGCGGGCGGGCCGCCGGGTGCCGCCGGTTGTTGGCCTGTGGCTGTGAGTGCGGGAGGTGCGGCATGAGTGCGCGGGCCAGTGGATCGCTGCTGGAGCAGTCGCTCAAGGATCTCATGGTTGAGTGGCAGCAGTGCCGGGCGTCGTGGAACGATGGGAAGGCACGTGAATTCGAGCATGATTATCTGGAGCCGATCCCGGCGATGGTGAACCAGGTGCGGCCTGTGATTGAGGATATCGATGTGCTGCTGCGCAAACTGAGGAATGACTGTGAGTGAATTGACATCAACTGGTGCGGAGCGCGCCACCGATCTGCTGCGGGAGTGGCTGGAGACGTCGCGGGCGTGGGCTGCGCGCGAGGCGGAGTTTCTGAAGGAGCAGAGGATGCGGCGTGGGTCGGTGGACCGGAAAGGGAGGGAAGCGGTGAAAGCTGCCGAGGCGAAGGTGGCATCGCGGCGCTCAGCCGTGGAGGGCAAGCTGGCGGCCGAGGAGGCGGCCATGACTGCGCATTATGAGCGCCGGAGGCAGCGGTTGGCGAAGGCGGTGACGCAGATGCAGCGGAAGCTGCCTGCGATGGCGCGGCATTTCCGGGAGAACCGGCTGGGGTCGCTGCAGATGGCGAAGCGGCGGGCGCAGCGGGATCATGATGTGGTGGTCGAGGCTGCGGTGGCGGAACTGGCGCGGGCCGAGGAAAGTCTGTCGGTTCAGGAGAATGAAGTGCTGGCTCCGCTGGAGGCATCGCTGCGCAAGCTTGGGAAGGTGCTGCCGGCGGGTGAAGCTCCGGAAGGTCAGGATGCGGATGCCTTGTTTGTGGAAGGACAGCGGGCGGCGCGGGCGGCGGCGGAATCGCTCCGTCAGGCCGGGGAAGCGGGTGTTTCCGGAGTATTCCGGGCGGTGCCGCTGGCGGGAAGGATGTTCAAGGGCGATGCGTACCGTCAGTCCGATGCGGCCGTGCAGGCGGCGGCGGCTGGTCTGGCAAAGGCAAGGGCCTGCTACCGGCGCTGCCGCGAACTGGTGCAGGAACGCTGTGGGCGGGCGAGGGAGGAAGCGGCGGCGGTGATGGAAGCCTGCGGGCGGGAGGTGCAGAGCGAGTGGGCGGGTATTGATGCCGTGGAGTCGGCTGAGCGGGCGAGGCTGGAGCGCAAGGTGGCCGAGCAGACGCAGCGTCTGGGGGCGAGGGTCGAGGAGATTTTTGCGCAGCGCACGCAGAGGCTGCATGCGAAGCGGCTGGCGGCCGAGCAGGAGACCGAGACGGTGGCCGAGCCGGAACTGGCTGCGGTGCGGGCTGCGGCGGCGGCTGAACTGGAGGCTGAAGAGACGGCGGCGCGGGCGGCCTGGGCGGCTTTCGAGGCCGAGTGGGAATCGGTCATGGGGCCGATGGGCCGTCGGCTGGCCATGCTGGGGGAATCGCCGGCGCTGCGGGCTCTGCCATGGACGGAAGTGCGGCCTGAGTCGTGGGAACCACCGGTGGCGTTTCCGGCGGCGGCATCGATTGGTTCCGTGGCGCTTGATCTGGCGGCGGTGCCCGGGGCGCTGCCGCAGCAGCTGAGGCTGCCCGGGCCTTCGGCGGTGCGCATTCCGCTGCCGCTGGTGTTTCCGGCGCGGGGTTGTCTGGTGCTTGAGTCCGGCGAGACCTGTGCGGGGGTCCCGATGGATATTTTCAGCAATGTGATTCTGCGGCTGCTGACGGTGACGCCGCCTGGCAAGCTGGCGCTGACGATTCTGGATCCGGTGGGGCTGGGGCAGAGTTTTGCCGGCTTCATGCATCTGGGCGACTACGAACCGACCCTCATCAACCGGAGGATCTGGACGCAGCGGGATCAGATCGAAGAGCGTCTCGGCGAGCTGAATGATCATATCGAGAAGGTCATTCAGATGTATCTCCGGAACGAGTATGCGACGATCACGGAGTACAACCGGGAGGCTGGCACGACGGCGGAGAAGTATCATTTTCTGGTGATTGCCGATTTTCCTGCGGGGTTCAGCGAAGTGGCGGTGCAGCGGCTGCAGAGCATTGCCGTGAGCGGGCCGCGCTGCGGGGTTTTCACTTTGCTGCATCATGACACGCGGCTTTCGGTGCCCGAGGGATTTTCGGTGGGGGAACTGCGGGCGGCGAGTGTCTGTCTGAGCCGCAGTGGGTCGGGTTCGTTTGCGGTGGATGCGGTGCTGGCTTCGGCGGGAGCGGAAGTTTCGCTTGATCCCCCGCCGCCGGCTGGATTGGCGGTGGAGCTGGTGCACCGGATTGGGCGGAGCAGCATTGATTCTAATCGGATCGAGGTACCCTTCCGGGTGATTTCTCCGGCGGTTTCCGAGCGCTGGAAGGCGGAAACGGCCAGTGAGCTGAGGGTGGCGATTGGCCGGACCGGGGCCACCAAGCTGCAGTATCTGGCGATTGGGAAAGGGACGCGGCAGCATGCGCTCTTTGCGGGGAAGACGGGATCCGGGAAATCGACCCTGTTCCATGTGATCATCACGAATCTGGCGCTTACGTGCAGTCCGGACGAAGTGGAATTCTATCTGATCGACTTCAAGAAGGGGGTGGAATTCAAGTGCTATGCGGACGCGAAGCTGCCGCATGCGAAGGTGATTGCGATCGAGTCCGACCGTGAGTTCGGATTGAGTGTGCTGCAGCGGGTGGACGAGGAACTGCGGCGGCGCGGGGACATTTTCCGCCGCATGGGGGTGCAGGATGTGGCGGGCTTCAAGCGTGCTGGCGGGGAGGGGCCGATGCCGCGGTCGCTGCTGATCATTGATGAATTCCAGGAATTCTTCGTGGAGGACGACAGCATTGCGCAGTCGGCGTCCGTGCTGTTCGACCGGATTGTGCGGCAGGGCCGGGCGTTCGGGATTCATGTGCTGCTGGGGTCGCAGACGCTCGGGGGGGCCTACACGCTGGCGCGGGCGACGCTTGGTCAGATGGCGATCCGGGTGGCCCTGCAGTGCAACGAGGCTGACGCCTATCTGATCATGGACGAGAACAATCCGGCTCCGCGGCTGCTGACGCGGCCGGGTGAAGGGATTTACAATGATGCGGCCG
>Ga0315903_10002184_pt1 | contig 29237 bp, 25 predicted proteins | sample LakEriMetagenome_7_FD_203524 | JGI IMG/M metagenome (GOLD analysis project Ga0315903, IMG submission 203524) | Freshwater fungal communities from buoy surface, Lake Erie, Ohio, United States - Buoy 2 MA119 | ecosystem: Environmental > Aquatic > Freshwater > Lake | place: USA: Lake Erie, Ohio... | reverse complement strand
TTTGATCACAGCGAGCGCATGCAATACTACCTCGATTGTTTTGTGGGGCGAGAGCGCGAAGTGCAATCCGTTATAGGTTGGGTGAACAGCGACTCACCCAACAACGTATTGCCTATATACTCGGAGGCCGGAATGGGAAAGGGAGCGCTGACCGCTGGCATTATTGATGGGTTGTTGAAGGAAAATACCCCGGTGATGTATCATTACTGCGGCTCGGGTATGGCCAATAGTCTGCATGCTGTGTTGTATCATTTCATTTTGCAGGGCAAGAAGATGCCCGGTATGAATGGAGCCGGCGTTTGGAAGGTGGAAGATGAAGCACTGCAACGCAAGCTGGATCGATTGCCCTCCCGTTACCATGATGCCGTCAAGTTGTTTCAGAAACTATTGGACGATTGCTACGTGCCCACCAAGAAATATGAAGGCAAGCCACTGGTGATTGTCATTGATGGTCTCGACGAAGCCGCAGTGGCCAATAGTCAGTTGAAAGTATCGGATTGGTTCTATACCTACAACGAAAAGGACGAACCCGAGGAAGACTGGAAGTCGCCCGATTTCGTGAAGTGGATTTTCACCTACCGCTCGTTGCCCGATAAAAGCAAGGAAGGCTTTCGCCTCGACGGGCGCTTTGCCCTTGAGAAGAATGAGCTCGTGCAGCCCTTGCAAGGCCTGTCGGAAGAGGCTGTGCGGGAGGCGTTGAAACAGTTTGAGGTGTCGGATGAATTTATTCAGACGGTAATGGAGCGGGGGGCGGTTTAATCTAATGAAGTAAATAATTAATAATAAATAACCATGTATTACATTTTAAAATTTCAACTCACAAAGTCAGAGGGTGCTATGCCTACGATGACGGATGTTATGGCAGCTCATCCAAATAAGAGCTACGAAGAGGTAGTTAAGGATGCAATGAGATTTTCCTTTAATAATGACAATGATTTATTACCCATTGTTAATTGGAAGTTAATAGATGATGGAAAGGAATCGCTGCAATTTAAGAGTGATGAAATGATGGGATATCCAAAGCCCGTGATTTGGTTGCACCTGGAGGATGAGGTCGATATTGAAGATCCTGATAATTGGGTTGATGCTTTGAGCAGTGATTATGTTATCGAAATTGAGGGAGTTAACATGGATGAGCCATTTTATTTTCAAGATCACAATGGCTATAGCAAAGTGGAAAGTGCCGAATGGCTTGCAGATGAGCTTTGGGAGTCATTACAGAGTTCAATAGCTAACATGGAGGATAACCAGGTGAATAACTTGTCGGATAAATTCCTAATCACTAGGCAGCGAAGTGATGAGGATGAAGGTATCGCTCTATCTTCTGTAATTAAAAGCGACGAAAAAGAATTCGTCTTTACCTGGTTTTTTGAAGGTGAGGAAGCATTAGCGGATTTTGAATTTTACAATAATGAATATTCTGACTCTGACGGGTGCTCTTGTGCCGAAGAAAACGCTATGTTATACATGATTCATCAGTTGTGTTGCCAAGGTGAGGAATAAATGACTATGAAAATGAGGCCCTACTCCGACCCCACCTACCTCCGCACCATCCACGATGGCCTGTTATCCGGTGCAGTCCACAAGGACAATGCCTCTGCCTTGCCCCTAGGCTTGGTAGGTATGTATGAAGAGGCATTACCCTCAGCGAGTATCGTCAATGACCGCAAGAAATTTTTGGAGTTCTTCGCGGTGTGGGCCTTGTTGAAGAAAGAGGTGAGTGCCGGGTTTGTGGTTCCGCTGTTGGAGGGTTGGTTTAAAAAGATAGATCTCCATCTAGAGGCAGACGGGCTTTTTCGCAAGCGTGAGGAAGAGGTTTTGGAATACATCGCTCAATTCAGCAAGTGGTTCAACAGTCCTGCCAGTGGCACGTATGTGCTTTACCATGAGCGTTTGCGGGCCTTTGCGTTGCAGAAGATTTCGGATGGACAGTTCAAGGCTTGCAATGAGTCCATCATCAATCAATGCCGCGTTTCTCTCCAGGCAAAGGCTGGCGATGAATGGGAGCGCTATGCCCTGGAGCATCTCAGCAGCCATTTGCTCATCCAAGCCATGGAGAGTAAAGATGCCACCCCGTTAAAAGCACTCGCATACAACACTGCCCACTGGAACCGCCAGGTGGAAATCAGCAAAGGCTTTGAGTGGAGCAAGCGCATGCTCAACGACATGATGCTCTGGGCCTCCAAATACGATGATGATGAAGTCATCGAGTGCGCGCTCAATAAAGTGGATCTCCATCACTTGGAGCAGAATGATGCCCCTCGTATTGTTGAGTTAGTTGCTCAGAATGATATTGAAACGGCCTTGCAAAGGATTGAAGCTTTTGGTGGAAATGACAAGGAGGGACTGCAGCGGAAGTTCATTCTCTACATGCTCTGTCTGATGGAGCTGACATTGTTGGATAGCAAAGACAAGCCTTTCCGGAAGGAGGCGATTGAGAAGTTGTTGAAGCATTTGGATGAGAGTCTACCGGTAGATCATTCGGTATTGAAATGGAATGATTTCTTTCCGAGTTATTTGATGTTTTTGATGGCGTGCGAGTGGGCGGAGTTGGGGCTTGATTATCTGATAGTTTACAAGCGAACGGATGATTGGGAGAAGGATTGGATACCCGAAAAGGGCCCATATGGTGATAAACAATTTGTGGTGTTATTGCAATGCTCTAGTGCCATAAGTGATCCTATTGAGAAGGGCAGCGCGTTGAACCACACCTCCACTGAACTTGCTAGACAGGGTAAGGCCGTTGAAGCCACAGTCTGCGCAACGGGTATCAGAGACGATGGAATAAAAATTCGCGCACTGCAAGTTATCTCCACCGAACTGGCCAAACAGGGAAAAGTTGATCAAGCAGCATCGGCTATGCAAGAAGCTCTTGCCTTCTCAATGGGTATCTATGATGTTCAATGGAAGTGTAGTATGCTGAAGGACATTTCCGCCGAGTTGTTAATACAGCATAGGGTAGTTGAATCCGAATCGATTATTCTGGAGGCATTTGCCTTGGCAAAGAGCATCAGTGATGATGAATCGAAGAGAAGAGTTCTGAAGGATATCTCGACCGAACTGGCAAAGCATGGTAAGATAGATGAAGCTGCATCGGCTATGCAAGAAGCTATGGCCGCCTCAGTGAGCATAAGTTCTGAAAGAGCAAGGAGTAGCGCTCTAATGGATATTTCAATTGAGCTCGCTAGGCAGGGTAAGGTAGATGAAGCTCTTATATGCGCAAAAGGCATCGTTAAGGATAGAGCAAGGAGCAGCGCGCTTCTGTTTATCTCCAGAGAATTTGCGAAACTTGGTAGAACAGAAGATGCCCTTGACTGTGCCCGAGGCACAATTGAGGAGCGTTTCTTGGCTTTCGACGCGAGGGATCATACTAAAGCGCTACAGTACATTGCTGTCGAACTAGCTAGACAAGGAAAGATTGAAGAAGCACTTGTCCTCTCCCGTGATATAAATAATGATTTTACTAAGAGCATCGCTTTACAGTCCATCTCTAGCGAACTGACAAAGCAAGGGATGATTGACGAGGGGACCTTTATGATGCATGAAGCCTTGACCTGCGCCAAAGGAATTATTGATGATCGGGATAGAAGCGCGGCTTTAGAGATCATGTCCACTGAACTGGCCAAACGGGGGAACATCTTCGAAGCCCTTGGCTGTGCTCAAATTATTGGTAATGACTATTATTATTGGAAAAATAGGGCGCTGAAGAAAATCGCCAACGAACTTGCGAAACAAGGGAAGACCATTGAATCGCGCTTTGCGTTACAAAATGTTCTTTCTTCCGATCGAGGCAAATGGGTTAATTATTCTAAGTTTGGCTCGCTAAAGGACATCTCCACCGAACTTGCTAAAATGGGTAAGACCAAGGAGGCGAGCGTTGCGATGAAAGAAGTAATAATGTACGCGCGAAGGATGAGTGATGGACTGGCGAAGTGGAGTTGGCTTCGGTACATCTCCATTGAACTGGCTAAACAGGGTAAGACTGACGAGGCTCTTGACTGTGCCAAAGGTGTTACTAATGATCGATATAAAAATGGCGCGTTTAAGGCCATATCTGGAGAATTGGCCGTTCAAGGGAAGACAAGCGAAGCCCTTGACTGTGCCCTAAAAATAAGTGATCAGCGAGAGAAGAGCAGCGCGCTTAAGGATATCTCCTGCGAACTGGCTAAACAGGGTAAGAACGAAGAAGCTCTTGACTGTGCAAGAGGCATAAATAGTGATTACTCGAAGGGTATCGCTCTGCAGTCCATTTCCAGCGAACTGGCTAAGCAAGACATGATTAAAGAGGCCCTTGACTGCGCCAGAGGTATAAGTGATGATTATTCGAAGAGTTGGGCGCTCAAAGACATCTCAGGTGAATTGACGAAACAGGGGAGGACCGATAAGGCAAGACTTGTGATTCAAGAAGCCCTTGATTGCGCCCGAGGCATAAGTAATGATATTTGGAAAATTATCGCGCTGATTAAAATCTCCACTGAACTGGCTAACCAGGGGAAGACCGACGAGGCGAGCTTTGCGATGCAAGAAGCATTAACTTTTGCCCGAGGCATAAGTAGTGATACAAATAGAAGTAGTGCGTTGTTTTCCATCTCCACGGAACTAGCGAAACAGAGGAGAACTGATGATGCCCTTGAATGCGCCCGTGGCATAATTGATGAGCGGGATAAGACTAACGCGCTGCAGTCCATCTCCGGCGAACTGGCCAAAAAAGGGAATTGGAACCTTGCCGAAACCATTGGTTGGAATATTACGCAAATTGTAGATAGACATAGTTGCTGGACAACCCTTGCAAAAAATGACTGCAAAGAAAATGAATCGCGAAAAGCACTGAGACAAGTCAATCAATTTAAAACCGACGAAGCTCGTTTGTTCTATTTAAAAGGTTGGGCGGAGACAGTTAATCAACAGGATGCCGATAACGCTTGTGTGCAAGAAGCATTAAGCCAATTAGTTAACGATCCTGAAAGCATCGAAATGCTGTTGCAAAAGCACGCCCTGTATGAGGTTTTCTTTGGCTATGCCGGTCTTAAGAAAATCAATCGTCTCAACCGCACCCTCAACATCCAATGGGCCATAGACATCAAAAACTCCTTCAGTGCCAACTAGTCTAAAACACACCGACCCCACCTACCTCCGCTCCATCTTCGATGGCCTGCTTTCCGGTGCAGTCCATAAGGACAACGCCTCAGCCTTGCCCCTAGGCTTGGTTGGCATGTATGAGGAGGCGTTACCACCTGCTGTCAATGTAAACGAACGCAAGAAGTTCCTTGATTTCTTCGCGGTGTGGGCCTTGCTGAAGAGGGAGGTGAGCGCAGAGTTTGTAGCACCGCTATTAGAAGGACGGTCCGAAGGACAAATCATCGACTACATTGCCCAATACAGTCGGTGGTTCAACAGTCCTAGCGGTGGAACGTATGTGCTTTACCATGAGCGTTTACGGGCCTTTGTTTTGCAGAAAATATCGCATGGTCAGTTCATGGCTTGCAATGAGGCCATCATAAATCAATGCCGCGTTTCTCTCCAGGCAAAAGCCGGCGATGAGTGGGAACGCTATGCACTAGAGCATCTCGGCAGCCATTTGCTCATCCAAGCCATGGAGAGCAAAGATGCCACCGCGTTAAAAGTAATAGCTTACGACACCGCCCACTGGAACCGCCAGGTGGAAATCAGCAAGGGCTTTGAATGGAGCAAGCGAATGCTCAACGACATGATGCTCTGGGCTTCTAAATACGATTCTGATGAAGTCATCGAATGTGCGCTCAACAAAGTAGATCTCCATCACTTAGAACAGAACGATGCTCCGCGGATTGTGGAGCTTGTGGCGCAGAATGATTTGGAAACGGCCTTGCAAAGGATTGAAGCTTTTGGAGGAAACGACAAGGAGGGCCTGCAGAGGAAGTTTATTCTTTACATGCTCTGCTTGATGGAGTTATGTTTAGGGTCCACGATTCTGACACCTGCTAACAGAGAGAGAGCTCAAGTTATCTTGAATCACATGAAGCGACAATATCGATCAACAAAATATGTCAAGATTGATTGGAGCTGCATGTTGCCGGAAGCGCTCATTATGGAACTAATTTCTTATTGCCAAGGCTTGGAGTTGGATTTCCAAATTATACATGAGCTCACATCAGGTTGGGATGATGAATGGCTCGATTATTACGGTCATATTCCGACTGAAGAGAGAATTCAGTTGACCCAAATCATTGGTAGGTTTGAAGTCCGCGAACAGTTAGGTGAAGTGAGTGGCTTTGACTCGACTATCGTTAAAATAAAAAATATTTTACAGGAATTAAATCATTCAAATGGCACTGATGAGGTAAATAATTATGGAGGTCATGGAAATGAGGTGACTGACACCAATAAGCTAATCAACAAATGGAAACAACTTGTCAAAGAAGGTCGGATTGACGAGATTATTTCTGAATTAGGGGAAATGGAACCCGATTTCAGACTGCCACTATTGATGCATTTTTGTCTTGTTGAAGAACCATCATCCATTAACTTCTTGACCGATCTTGCAGTTGCTACCTTTAACGAGATGCGGTTATTTCATCAACATTGTATGCTAAATGAATTTTCCTGTTTTATTGCGTCTCAGTCGAAGGAACCAATCAGAATTATACTGGATAGAATAATCTTTTCAAATGTTTTTGAAGGTTCATATTACCATAAGCCAATCAATCAGCGACCACATGATAAACTTTTTAAGTATGTTTTGACAAGAATCTGGTTTAAGGATAAAGATTTGGTCAGGCGGCTTCTTATAAATGTTTTAGACAGGGATTTTTCGAAAATAGATTGTATGGATTTGAGTAATTCCCTGTTCAAAGATTGGCCCATTCAAACTGTTTTCGATAAGAAACTTACGCCGGCGCTTAAGGTAGATGGGCGAATGTTTCCTTACCTTATTGGTCATCGCTGCGCTGAATCTTCTAATTTCCTTCTTTTATTGAGTGCATGGAATTGCACTGAACTTAGTGAGCATAAGCATGATATCGCTAGCGGATTTTGTAATGGTTATCATTCGGATTGCGCTATAGAGTTAAAAAAAATTATATATTTATTTCAGTTATACCCCAATCATCTGAGGTCATTGCTGGCTTTTCATAATTGAATTTGATTAAAGGTGATTTTGCAAACAAGAATTATTCATCAATACATGGCCACCCCCGTCCTAAGCTTCACCTACCCAGGCACCTCCCACAGGTTCTTTGTTATTCACAACACCTACACCGAATCTCCCGATACCATTCCAATGGATTTGGCGATGTTCATTAAATACCACCTCGATATTCGTCGGACGCTTTCGGGTTTCATTGCAGGGTACAAGGATATAATTGACAAGGGATGTAGCCTTTTTGAAACAAGTTTTGATAGCTATATTGCCGAAGGGGATAAAAAATTTCTAATAAATCTGGTAACCGCTACTGATTTCCTTGTTAATGCTGAAAATCACAAGGATATTTCCGCGCAATTGCATGATGCTGTCATGCGTGGTGAAGACGAACTTGCACTGGAGCAGATTATCGAGGAGGCTTCCTTTAAAATTAGGCATCACTCGTATTTCCGGTCGATACATTACACAAGGGAATGGCAAATAAGCGCCAGTCAAGCGAACGAGGCGAGGCGAGCAAAGCAGAAAATTTCTCAAGATGATCAATTGGCAGTTGGAGAATGCCCGCTTTGCGGTGAAATCATGGAAGAGGCCCGCCTGGATTTGTTGTCAGAATGGAATGTGGGTATTCAAAGTGCCGACTTCTACAGGCATTTCATGGATAAGCATGCCATGCCCGCAGCATATATGCCCCATGTATACCGATCGCACGATTTTTACATGGATTATTGCAGGTCAACTCATCAGGGATATTTGCTGCTTACACTCGAGGGCAACGACCTTTCTGATGAACTTCCTTTCTGATTTGAATTTATACTTTATAGATTAAATTGGTAGGTTATTTAAAACGCAAGAATAATAATTCAATCTGCTCAGGCTAAGTAAGTCCCAAACCTTACAGTGAGTTTCGTCAATTTCAACTGTTTCTATATCCTAAGAAAATCGACTCAGGTTTCAGTGACTGAGGCTTCAACGGGTGAACGCCTGAATTTCCTCATCATCTTTCGAATGAACCTGTAAAGAATGATACTCAATAGTATATAAACAATCACATCAGAGATTGCTTCATCGTCATTGTTGGGAACGCATTCAGCGGAACTGAAAGAAAGCTTTCTTTCAGAAGCAATTTTTGTAACTTCCATCAGAGTAGAGTCATCACAGTTGCCTGCCTGAGCGATGTTAGTCAATTCCTTTTCCGCAAAGGAATCGCTCATTTTAAAATAAATAGCGTAAAGAGTTTCTTCATCTATGCAAGTGGAGTCTATTGCAACACCATTCAATATTAATCGGATATCATTTTCAGTGAGACTATCCCTCTTGTACATCTTGCAAATGGATTGCTTCAGCTTGGGATACAATGGGTTTTTTAATATATCATCGAGATAGCTGTCGCCGTCCAGTTTATCAGCGATGTCCTCAATTATTTGCTCTCGTGTATCATCTGCTATCCGTTCTTCCAAAATTTCTGCTACTTCGTTGGCTTCTTCCCGAAGATGTTTATAAAAATTACGGGCATTCTCTTTATAGGCCGAACTGATACGAGGGCTTCGTTCAAATGAAGAAAGAATGGGGTTTATGGCTTCGTGAATAACGGTGGTTTTGATTAGTGCTTTTGGTAAAACCCTTGCTTCAGTTTTTATGATGGTTTTGGGCGCAGTTCGAACAGTAGATTCCACAGCCTCCCGCATGATTGTATTTAACTGCGCTTCGCAAGGCGAAATGAAATAAAATAAGCAGATAAGAATTGCAATACTCTTCCAATCTTTTTTTGTAGGGTTCATTTTATAATGCGCTGAATATAGCATAGGTATGAGTTGGCTTAATGTTGAAGAAGCTTGTAATGATGTTCATATTTTCCATTTTATCATTACTCAATTCAGCTTTGAAATTGTCTCGCTTTTTCTAAGGAGTGGTCGCATCGTATTTATATTGCCCTCAAAATTATTATGTCATGGGTTATTTCGAGAGAAATTATGCGCTTCGGCTTATTTTTTCAGTTGAAGCGCATTATAAAATTCAATTGCTGATAATTGGAGTCTTTATCTTGTCTTTGCAGGTATTAGTTACATTAACTTATTGAACGATATGGAGACGAATGAAAAATATGGATTGGATCCACAGTATCCAATAATGCTGAGAAGCGTTGGTGAATCGCATAGTTATATGATGTCGTTGCTGTGCAGCGACGGCTTCAACATTGTGTTTCATCGTTTGGGAAGTAAGTCGGGGATTCATGCAAAACCGATGGACACCTATGAAGTAATGACAGCCGATTTCAAACGACGTGTGATTTACGTCTATTGTTACGCGGCAGAATCGCATTGGAGGCCTCCGATGGGCTTCTTGTTTGATCCGCTAGCTACATTCGGATACAAAGTGGAGCAATCCTCCCGTTTTTTGGATGATATACATGAGGGTGCAGAGGGATTCTATTTAGGGAAGTTCCTATCGCAAAACATTGGGGCTTTTGGGCGTGTCTCGAATTTTCCAACCTACCTCATCGAACAAGCCATTGAGGAAGGAAAGTGTGAGGACTTTAGGACGGACGGGGTTTATGAAAGGTTGTTGAAGGCTTGATAGATTTTAACTTTTATATTCAATAATGGTAACCCGACGAGTTTTGTTGGTTGTTTTGCCTCGAAATTTTCAATAATCAAGAATGACAGAAGATTTAGTTATTAATAAATTGCTGGATAGGCTTAGAAATGTTATTACTCATAAAGGTAATCCTGATCTTATTTGCATTCAATCTCGCATTAGTTGTGAGGCAATTTTGAAAATAATTTACAAGAAACAATTCAATCAGGTTCCGCCTTCAATAACGTTCGAAAAATTGAAGGAAGGACTTGTGAAGGCTGGTGTTATTCCTTCTCACATTGTGTCATTGTTTGATGCAATTCAGCGATTAGGTAACAAGACGGCACACATTGATGAGAATTTAACGGAGCGCACCGTGTCTGAAGCATTAGTGGTTGAAAGTAGTTTGGGTAATATTTGTAATTGGTTTTTTAATGAATACCTTAAAATAGATTTATCCTTAGAAAGTATTTTCCAGCAGACGGATAATGGCCACAATTCCATTAGAAGTAATTATGAGGATCTTCTTAGAGCGGCACTGTCCGATAAAACTCTGGAAATGGATGATTATGAGGATATTATAAAGGCTCGCGAAGATTTGAACCTAAGCGATGAGGCGGCTTTAGAGATTGACAGAAAGGTTTGTCAAGAGCTGTTGAACGTCAGTATTAGCAATATATCGGATATTCTCAGCACTACGGATTTAATTGCATTCAAGAAATTTGATGACGCCGGTAGGCAAAAACCGCAATGGGTATTAAAGTGTTTTGCGAATCCTGCTGAAATTCGGAATCAGCAATTACGCAATTATATTTCTTTCTATTTTAATGAGATCGAGCTCGACGCTGATGTAGAGCAAGATCAAATCCTTTCAATTTTGGGTTGTTGGCAGGGATGGTATTTCCAATATTCGTCAAAAACGTATTTTGACTTGGTTTTTTTGGCAAAGAATGAAAATGATTTTGTTGGTCTTTCAATTGAGCCAATTAATCCGACTTGGAATAACAAGGGATATGAAGACAAACATTTGTTGGCTTGGATCGAAGGCGCTTTAATTGATGATATTCTTTTTTCTTATACGAAAAAATATATACTTGAAAAATCGTGGGCAATAAAATACGATGGTGTTCTGATGGAAATGGGTCAGGTTTTCGAAGGTGAATGGAGCATTAACGATTTGAATGGTACATTCAGCGCAATCCGGTCGAAATCACTGCTGCCAATTCGTATTTTTAATACAGATGACTTGCTCCCGGTTATTCCCTCGACATATCTGAATCGTCTGAAGGATTTAACATCAAGTTGGTTTGTGCAGATAGTGGGAAAGGAAACGGTGTACGGGGTAATTCACATGATTGAATTACGAGGTAGCGTGTTCGCAAATTTGATAACGACAATGGCAGACGAAATATACGTGTCCTATCTGGAGGGGGAGTATCAGGAGAATTCGAAGGCCAGGCTTCAAGAATTGTCGGCCATAAAGGGTGAATGCAATTTGTCTGTTTTGACTTTTAATGTGGATTGGACGAGTCACACCTTCAGTGGCACTCTGAAGGATGATATTCATAAAATGCGTGTTGTAAAAGGGTTTAAGATATGAGAGTTCTTGTAACATCTTTTGAGGCATTTCAAAACTTTGATTCGAATCCAAGTTTTGAGGTAATGAATGAACTGCGGCGTGACCAACGTCTGCATTCGTTAGCTGATCTCGAAATTGTTTTTCGTTCGATCGAAGTGTCCTGGAATGCAGTCTCCTTATTTATTGATGAGTCCCGATTGGACGAGTTCGACTTTATTCTTCACATGGGCGTCGCCACCGGAGAGCGCAATACGCGAATAGAGTTGATGGGCAGAAATGTATGCTCCGGAACCGACGTCCATGGCAAAATTCCTGACTTAGAATATATCAAGGAGAATGCTGCCAATGAGCACACAAACATCTCGTTGCCAATTATAAATAAGCTTTTGGGTCAATTTGGATTCGTGAAAACATCGGATAACGCAGGTTCATACCTGTGCAACTATATTTACTATAAGTCTCTCTGTGCTTTCAGAAATAAAAGCTTAGTGGTTTTTATACATATTGCAGATTATCAGAACAATCCGGAAGCAGCGAGTTTAGCAGATCAGGTAGGGTTTGTAAGGGAAATGATCTTTGAGCTTATAAATCAACAACTCCAATTATCATAGCTTAGGCTGTGACAATATCCACGGTTATTTCGAACTTCTTTGAGTGCTTTTCAACGAGTGGTGTAATCCTATTCAGCATTGGAAGAACTTAATTAGTTGATGCCTCAGGCAAACAGATAAATGCTGGCTACGAAAATAATGGGGAACAAATACCTCGATATAAGGTCGATTCTTTTGGCGAGTTTAACTTTCTCCGGTATTTCAGTCTTGTCTAAATAGAAAGTATAAAGCGACTGTGCCATCGTAATAGCAATAAGAAAATAGCAGCTATAGAATACTTTGTCTATGTAGATGATATAACCTATATCGGGCAGGTCTCCATTCACCGATAACTGAAAGGCAATGGCGCTCAGCAGAGATGTTACAGTTAGCCCGGCTGCAATGTCAATCTTATCTGCAGGTATAAAGAAAACAAAATAGACAAGGAATAAGATGATGGCCAGTGGAATAATCAATTTCGTTATGAAGGGAACAAAGGATCGATTGATAATGACGCTCACATTGATTCTGCTGTACTTTGACTCGGAAGGGAATTCGGGGTCTCCGAAGTTTGAATTATAAACTCCGGTCTCGCTCGTTATTTCCGATTTGTCTATGTTGAAATTAATGGATTTGTTGTCGAGGAGGTCTTTGGAGAGACCATAATGCTTCGCAGATGACTTGGAAGCGACAAATGAAGCGGTGTCAATAACAAGTTCCAATTCATTCTCAGGTATAAGTGAGTTTTCGATAGTAATATTAAGCACCTGCTCATCGAATGGATACGAGGTATAATCAGGGTTGAAGTAAAAATCGCCCTGATGGTAGCCCGTGAGGTAATACCTGTTGGGGCCAATGCTCTTTATTTCCTGAACTTCATCAGCGAATGATCCTATTTCGGATTCATGTGCATTGATGTATTCTATATTGGCAACATCATCATTGGTCCAACCTGTTTTCGTACTGTCGTTAGTAAATTTAATCCACCAGTAAAATTCAGAATAGAATTTTCCGTCTTTGAAATCCGGAACAATCTTTTTGATGAATATTCCATATTCAACCTGAATGGGCGTCGTTTGCCCTAGCGTAACTCCTGAACTGGCTGTAAATAAGATAAGGAATAGGATTAGATACCGAAAATTTTTCGAACAAAAATGGGGCATGATTTGTAAAGTGTATGTTTTTTAACGTGTTGATGCAAAATTGAAACAAAGTGGAAAAAAACGAGCAGTGAAGCTACAAAAACACCGTATCCAAAAGAGTTGAGCTGCGGATCTGTTTCTTCAATAATGAAGTGATTAATTGCAGCATGCAACATATATATGAGCAAGCTAGATTTACCAATATTCAAATAAAACGTGGATGGTTGTATGCGAGATAGTCGATTACTGAACGATAGGAGGGTGGCAATCCAAAGAAATGCTAGCAAGAGATAGAAAGCTGAGGGGGGATAAAATACTTCTATGTATCCCATGCGCATAGGGCTTTGAGAATCGTTATATGCCAAGAAAACTGAAACGCAAAGGCCGATGACTAAGCCGGGGCGATAAACTTGTAATAGCGCGTTCACTCTATCGCGATTCATGCCGTATAACCTGCCTATGAAAGCAAATGACATCCAAGGAATGATTGGAAACCATCCATTTACTAGTGCTTGGCTTATTGAAACACCGAAATGGATTGAATCCGTTTCTCCCAGTGAAAGTTCGCTTATCTCCCACTCGTAAGGTAACGTCATATGTATAATGCCGTAAAGTGATAAGCATGCGACAATTAGGACTAGCTGCGCCAGATGTGTATATCGAACTATACTGTTTACGAAAGCAGAGGCAGCTATGCAATAGAGAACATCAAACGTATAGAATGGTACTATTTCCCATATCACCGTATCGATAAGGCATGCGCTGCAAAGAAGGGCAGCAGCCGTTAGTAAATTGGATTTGCTGTAAGTATGATTTAGCGTACCGGTAAAGCCACTCAGGAAAATAAAGAGAGGCGCTGCAAGCGACATAAGAAGACGTAATAGTCCCGAAGGTTCGAATGAAGCGGCATAAGGAAAGGAATTGGCATAAATCATAATTACGATTGCCAGCGATCTCAAAAAATCGATTTCAGATAACCGACGACTAACAACTAAGCCTTCCGAAGAAATCCGCATGGGACAAACATACGATATCAGACACGCTTAATTATAAGGGGACTTATTTTATGAAGTTATGAACGAAAGGTGGAGTGTGATTGAGTTACATTATTTTAGCGGGCCGACTAATCACCTTACAACTATGGCTAACTACAAGTACGTATGCACGAATAATCCGGAGCATCTTTTCGAAGAGCCTACGGCCGACCATCGGTGCAACATCTGTGACATCAGCACGAATCCAATGCTAAAACCTATAGATCAGCCTGCACAAGAAAAGGTAATCGAAACGCCAGCACCTCCTGCCCCCGAGGTTGCCCCCGTTGTGGTGGCAACACCGGAACCTGCTCCTGAGCCGGTTGAAGAGGTGAAAATGATTGAACCTGCTCCTGTACCGGTTGAAGACGCGAAAACAATTGAACCGGCCCCTCAGCCGGTTATTGAAGTAAAGACTCCGGAACCCACCCCTGAACCGGAACCCGAGCCCGAGCCGGAAATAATACCGGAAGTGGTAATCGGAAATCAAACGTGGATGCAGCATTTTTTGCATCGCAAAACCCTCAATAACGACGGGCGAATTTTCCATGCAAAAACACCCAAAGATTGGGCGGAGGCAAAGGCTGCCCGCAAGGCTGCGTGGTGTTACCCCAATAATGATGCTTCCCTTGGTGAGAAAATCGGATTGTTATACAACTACTATGCAGTGACTCATCCCGAAGGATTGGCCCCTGACGGCTGGGATATCCCAACTGTGGACGACGTTATGAAGTTGAAACAGCATGGCCCTAAAGGGTTTATCAAAGATCATTTAAAGTATTCCAACCACAAAGATGTGAGTCATCGTCTTGCGCTGGGCTCTTTTATTGAGGCTGGTCCGAAGCGCGTGTTTTGGACTCAAAATCATCACGTAGTATACACAGCTTTTGCTTATTCAATCCATGGCGAAAAGCACGATCTTGATTTGAGATTATATGATAAAAGCGCCGGATTCTTCGTGCGTTGCATCAAACGAACTGAATGACCGAGTTTCATCTATATCTCATTATAACGCTCATCATGGTAGCGTTTCTCAACAGCAATGCCGGTTGGGTAGGTTCGCGCCCGCAAAAGAGTACCGAGAATCTGATGATTATTGAACGCCTTGCTGCGGCCTCAACCAAGCAGAAAGACTATCGTCGCCCGCCCGAGAATCACATGACCTTCGGTTATGGTATCAAAGGAACCATGGAGGAGCAGGTTGCTACCATGGAGTATGTGTTTCCAATCATAGATGGGAAGGAAACCCGTTTTGCTTTTCAACTCGAAACACCTAATTTCTCATCGGTCGTTAGTCAGTTTGGTGCGCACACCTCGTGCTTCGGACCAAGAGATAAAAACACCTATGAATTAAAGACTACCGACGAGGAATACTTGCGTGCGCACATGAATGCCGACGGCTTCTTCTTCCGCTCCATGAATGCACGCGAATGGGGGTTGGATTACAACCATGTAATTGACATTTCTGCTGAGTTGTGTTCTAAAATTGCCCATTTCATTGCTCTCGAATTACAGAATATTGGTCGCGACAGTTATATCAATCGTGTGCAGGCGGTGCTCAGTTTTGTTCAGTACATCCCCTACGGAATGCCCGACTTCGATCATCAGGAGCATTGCTACTTCGGCGTGTCATTGCCCCATGAATCGGTTGCTATTTCCTACAGCGATTGCGACAGTAAATCGGCTCTCTTTGCGGGTATTTTACGTCACCTCATCAAACACGAAAATATTGTTTTGGTTTCCTGCGAAATAGACGAGGGTGGCCATATGGTGGTGGGTGTTTCCGATTTGCCTTTTTCCGGCCAGCGCGAGAGCCACAATGGGAAGGATTACCTGCTGCTTGAAACGACCACACCGATTCCAATCAATAGCCAGGTGGAACAGCGGTTTAGAAATGTAAACGTAATAAGTGTAAAGAGCGCATGATAGAATTCTTCCAATGGATCGATTCGTTGCCCGACGAGATGGCTTGGTTGCTACTTGGCACCATTTCATTTGTCATGGCGATTGTTCCTTTTCTGGGAACCATTTGGAGGGCTATCTATGTTTTGTTCAGTAATGAAAAAACAGGCGTGCACGATTTCTCCTGGAGGTTTATTCCCAATCGAAAAATGGCCGACAATGGTGAGCGGAAATTATATGTAACACCCTCGGAGCGCCCTGTTATCTATGAAGGAATGGTAATCATGCTCACCTGGCATGTGGGGGGGGCTTTCCGCACCGATGTGTTGCCGGTAAAGAAGCGGATGAAGGGCAATGTAGCTTTTGTACCCGTGCGAAAGGGACGCAATGTGTTTACCCTAATTGCCTATACCTGGAGGGGTAAAATTCGAAAGGAGCTGGACATTGAGGCCGCATCTGTGCGCAATTTGAGCAGTCTCAACCTAAGTAAGGAAACATTTTTTGGTCAGCCGGCACAACAACTCACTTCGACACGGTGGAGTTTGCAGCGATTTGCAGGCAAGTTATACTCGCGACTATCGCTTACAAAACAGCATGCTGTTTTAACGAAGCGTTTATGGTTCGCGGTGCGCCCACTCAAGGGAATAGCGACCAGGTTGCTTACTTATCAGGCTGCCTTGAAGGAGGAGCGCAACGAGGTAATTAAGCGTGCCGAAGACCAGGTGTTGGTGAAAACCTATACTTTCAATCCGAAACCTTATAACCAGGCGATACACGAATTCAAACAAGAACAACACGAAATAATTTAATAGCCACATCTATGAGCGAAAACAGCAACTCCATTGGTTTAAATGAATTGGTAGACTACCAAAAGAAAACGTATAGTCCAATGATGGACCGCATCATGCGCTTCCTTTGGAAGTGCGGTGGTGCCGACCCGCAAATTCTATCCTATGCGCCATATTCCGACCATATTAAAAATGCCGGTATTGGTGGAGTAGTATTGGCGACCACGGTAATGGCAATGATAGCGATGGGATTTGCAATGCATACCATCTTTGGTGACAATGATGCACAGGGTCACCATGGTAACTGGGCAATAACAATCCCGGTTTCCATGGTCTGGGGACTCATAATCTTCAATCTCGATCGATTCATCGTATCCACTGTAAAGGGCGATGGAACTGAGCGAATCACGTTAGGCGAGTGGGGAGCAATGTTGCCGCGTTTGATTATGGCAATCATCATAGGTTTAACAATTTCTGCCCCACTGGAAACATATATCTTTCAAAAGGAAATTCAGAGAGAGTGGAAGCTTTCCATGGATAAGTTGGCATTGGCCAAGAAATATGAAATTCAGCAAGAAGAAGATCAGAAAAATACAGAAAACATAAAAAATTATGAGCTCAAAAAGCAAGAGGTTGAAGCTCAGCGTGAAATTGTTTTGAAATGGCAGAAGGCTTTCGAGGAGGAGACTAGCGGAATTGGTGGCAGGGGCGGACGTGGCTACGGTCCTGAAGCAAAAAAGATGGAAGAGAAGATGAAGCAAGAAGAGGGTAAGTTGGCAGAGTTAGAATCAAAACTTCGGGAATTCGAAGATAAAATGGTTGGAAATGAGGATGCCGTCAAGGCAAAGCAAGATTCTTCAATGGCTCAAATAAAAAGAGAAGTGCCTGGTTTCCTTGACCAAATTATGATGCTTGAGAAACTATCGGCTCATGGAAAGGAAGTCGAGAAATACAATGCCGTAACTAAGGGAATTGAGGAAGTGATTGATCCAGTTACCGGCAAAACGGTTGCTGCAAAAGAAGAAATCTATGGCTCCGCCTTCTGGCCCATCTGGCTTGTTCGATTGTTGTTCATGATTGTCGAAATCGCTCCGGTAATCTTCAAGTTTATGATCTGGAAATCGTCGTACGATTATATGCAAGACAATGTATCGCAAATCTTAGAGGCTAAGCAGGGTATTTCACTTGAAATCATTACCGATGAAAACAACAAGATGCACAAGGTGAAGGAAAACTACAATGCTCGTCGCATCGTGGAGGTTTCCAAACGGCAAAATGAACTCGAGAAGGAGAATGCTATACACGCCATTACACTTTACGCCGAAAAGGAGCGCGAAGAGATCGAGAAGAATCCGGAGAAGTTTGTAAAACCGGCCGACGAGAGCGGTAGCAAAGCATAAGGCTCAGTTACGGTTACATGAACGGCGAATACATTCTGCTCGGCGATTTTCGAGGGAAGTTTTTCACGCAGCAAAGCGTGGCCCTCGATAGCGTAGATCTTTTTCCCGAAGATCTGCGCCATGCTGTGCGCGTGTATTCCGGGGCATTGAATAACGCTCACTTCGAAGACGATTACAAACCTGAGAAATACCGCAAGCACGGCAGCTTTCTGCTGGTCAATGTTCCCCGGATAGAAATATTCCCGGTCGGTAAAGGGCCGTTCCAGGATACACGTATTTATAACTTCACCCAACTGCTGCTCATAGAACCGAAGGTGGTGAAGACGTACGAACTCAATGGAAAGACCTACGGTGAAATTGAATCGAAGGCTTATGGCATCACCGAAAAATATCCGCTGGTAAAACCCGCCGATCCCGATAAGAATGAAAACGGACCGCCTCCACTAGTGGGCGAAGATTTCACTGAACCTGCAAAAACCGAAAATCCGCCACCCTTCAACGACACATTCAATAAAACCAAAAGGGGATGTGGCTCCTTGCTGGCTGGGTGTTTCGCTTATATCTGGCAAATCATCTTCCTGCTGCTGCTCATCCTCTTCATTTCTGCCATGTTTAAAGCATGCGCCGGTAATGGCGATCAGTGTGCACAAAAGGAGCAAACAGAACGAGAATTAGAAGCTGAAAAGGCTCGTCGCGACAGTGCCAAATCGGAGTATGATCGCAATTTGAAGAATGCGATTGCAGGATATGGAACTATATACTTCTTCAAGAACTCCACTGACTTTCACGTAAACTCAACCGGTAACAACAGTCCGATTAGCAGAATCTTCAAGTTGATGGATGCCTATACCGAGAAGAAGTTCATCATCGAAGGATTTCACTCGGGTACAGACCTCGAAAATCTACCGCAACTCGACGCTTTGCGTGCCTTGCACATGCGCGACAGTCTGGTGATGATGGGAATTGATGCGAAACGCCTGTCGATACGAGCAAAGGCCGACAGTGTACTCTTGGACCCTTCCCGAAAAATGAGTCGCTTTTTCATCAATAAGAATGAGTCACGTGAGTATAACCGCAACATGCGCATACAGGTAATTGTTGACACACTGCCATGAGTAAGCGAGTAAAATATCACGTTGCGGGGCGTTTTGAAGGGCAGTTCAAAACGTTGCAAGACCTTGCGCTGAAATCGGGTGACCCATTTCCTGAAGGCAGCAAGCACCTCATTCGTGTATACCGCGGTTCAATTTTCAATCACCATCGCATCAATCAGGAGGAGTTTCGTCAGTCGGTGGGGGAAATCTCCGGCGAGCATGTCAACAATATTGAGATTGCAGCGGGTGAACATTGGCCGGAAGAGAATACCCGCATTTTTTCGCTGGGACAATTCAAATTGCTCAATCCGGAAATCTCGGTGGTGCATTCCATCAACGGACACACGTACGGAAAAATATCCGGCGACATTACTGCAAGTGTTACGGAAGGGGAGTATGAGCATTCCGAAATAGCGAGGGAGGAGGACAATAAGCCGCGCTGGCAATTTTGGAAGGATAACCAAGAGGGCGATTCCAATAATACAAACAGGCCATCGCCCGGTCCGAACGAAAATGGAAATCCTCCTGTCAATCCGGGCCCGGGGCCCTTGCAGCGTGGGTGCCGAAATGTGTTGAGCTGGGGCAATGGCTGCCTGAAATGGTTGCTGTGGCTGATAATCATTGCTGCCTTGCTGTATTGGCTATTCAATGCTACCGAGTGGGGACAGCAAATGATTTGTCGCTACCAGAACTGGAAGTTGAAACGCGAACTTTCCAAGGTGCAGGAAGAACGCAGGAAATTGGAGGAAACCGTTGAGAAAACAAGGCCTCCTGCTTCCCAGTGCGGCGGTTCGGAGTTGTTTAGGGGGACGAATCAGCAACAGCGATTTACCTACACCTTGGGACAAACCAGCGGAGATGTTTTAATAGCGTATGATATGTTCGACGTGCCCGATCGGTTGGAGGTAATGTTCAATGGAGCTTTGGTTGCTGAGACGAATGACGATATAATCGATCATAGTGAATTCAAGTATTTGGAGAATAAAGGTTTTGCAGATAAAAAGGATACATTAGTGTTTCACTATACCTATAAACCCCACGAATTACACGAGTTAACAATTCGCGTTGTTCCCAATCAAGATAAGGAAACCACTCAGTGGCAATTTAACGTAATCTGTCCCTAATGAACCTAGGAAAGTATCTATTTGGCATACGGGAAGAGTACTTCTACAAGGTAAGTCCCGAGGAGAGGAAGAAGCAATTCTTTGCTTTTAATCTGCTCGCAGCGATGTTTTACGTTCTGGTGATATTGGCAACTGTTGCCGGTTACTGCTATGGCCTGGTCATTTTTCATAACTGGATATTCGCGGGTATCACGGCCATACTGCTCGGGGGAATCGCCTTTGTGTTGCTCTTGCTCGTGCTGTTTCTCAACATGACCACCAATTATCAGGAACTGTATTCCACTATGACCGACATGTCGGAAGTCTTCAAGCCATATTATGACAGGGATTTGAGCGGATTGTCGGACGAGGAAGCACAACGAATCGTGCAAACACACAAAATGGAATTGCGCGAGAAGAACCTGGTGCCCGATTCACCGCCATTTTATGTGTCCGGCATTTTTGTTTCGATTATCAAGCTCACATTAATACTTATTCTGTCGTGCGTAATCGCAAACGGTATTGAAATGTGGATGTTCAAAGACATGCTGAATAAGTCGATGGTGAGCATGCTGGCAAGCAGCGAGTTGCAACAGCAATTGGTAGCGAGCGATTCTACTGGAGTAAATGACAATCAGATCTATGCCCGTTGGACGCGTGAAATGCTTACAGAGCCTGCCGAGCATCCGTTTCTGCTGGTCAATTGCCAGTCCATTTTAATGATCAATGAGATTATGGGCTTGGCATTGGGGAAGTGGAAAATAGTGCTCGACTTGTTGTTTTTTGCTCTCTATCTCATTCCGTTCATGATCGTGAAAAAGAGCAGGCGCTATGCCGGTGGTTTGTTCTTGAAAGAGGTGTCTTTGTCTGATATTTCTATTTCATATATGTCGTTCTTGCTTGCCCGACGTAAATGCCAGCAGGTAAAGAATATTTTGGAAAATGAATACGACTATAATCAACTGATGAAGAAGAAGGCCTGATGCAGAAAAAAACAGAAATAATAGGTTGGAGCTCGTTGTTATTTTGGATAACACTGGGCATCATTCTATTTTTTCTATTGCCATATTTCAAGAATATGTTCTACAACCCGGATAATGCTAAGAGCTGGCTCGAAAGGTTGAAGCAAGAGGAGTTAATTGTTCAGGATACCACGCAGATACCGGTAGATACGACACAGCAGCCAATTAACAATATCTATATAACCTGGGCTTGGGAAGATTATCATGGTTCTCATCATGAAATTGGATTTAATATCAATAGCTTGGATACCGTAAAGGCTATTGATTTTCGTAAAAGCTATTCTCAATCAGCTGAAATCAGTCAGCTATACTACGACTTCATCCGTGTTAGTTCGGCGCCCTTAGATTCAATGTGCAGCAGCCTTATGAGTGACATCCGTAAGAAGGGGTTGTTGGGACAGGATGTCCTTGATTACGTGGTATCTGCTATTCAATACCCCACATATACGAAAATTACCCCAAATGTTGAATGTCCTTGTTTTGATATGGGTAGGAATTGGAGCAAGGATTGCCTGCCTAAAGAGGATGGTACCGGCTGTTGTAATTTAGTGTATCCTATAGGCGTTTATACACCGACAGAGTTCATCTACAAAAAAACTGGTGACTGCGATACCAAGGCTCTAATTGCTTATGCATTACTCAAAAAAATAGGGTACAAAAGCGCTTTATTACTTGGTCAGGTTTCAGGTGGTTATCACGCTATGTTGGGTTTAACGGAAGTAAATCCCGTAATTCCTTCTAGATACGTTCGACATAACAATCGTGTTTATTATCCATGGGAGGTAACCGGCGACTATAATGGAGATTGCAGGCTTGGCAATATGAATATGTGGCCTGTCTGGAATAATTGGCGAGTTGTATGTGATTAATTTTAAAACCAAAACATAATAAATATGAAACCGGAAATTTTAAATGTCATTGTCGCAGTGCTTGTTACTGTCTTCTACCTGGTAGGAGCAATGAAAATTGTCATGCCCTTGTTCAAGGCCATATCAAATCCGTTGTCCAATGCCACGGGTGTGCTTTTCTATGGTACTATACTAGGCTTCGGAATAACACTCAACAACTTCTCAGACGTTGCCACCGGTGCATTGCATTTTTTTTCAAGCACGAATAACACGATGAAGGGAATCCTTTACTGGCTTCTGTTCGCTGCCATTGCTTTTGTATTCTCTTATATCGTTTTCCGCTTGAGTTTTGCAATGGTGGGTAGCGCTACGTCTGAAAATGAGAAGGCTGAACTAGCCAAGAACAATTATACAATTGCAGGCTTGCATGTGGTAGTATTTAACATCACTTGCTTGGTTGTATCCCAAGCGCTGGTGGACTATGCAAACACACTCATTAACTATCCTCAGTTCCCTAACTAAACCGCGAAAAATTGGAAAATACGAATACCCTCGAGAGCGAAAAGGAGCTTTGGGAAGAGTCTCCCTCACACTGGTCGCAATTTGGAATGTATACGCTATCCGTAATCTTAATTGCGGCTTTCGGAGCAGGCTTGATTATGATGTTGGTGATATACCTGAAGATTAAGTATACCCGCTACAAACTCACCGATCAGCGACTGGTTATTCAAACCGGCGTTTTTTCCAGAAGTTTGGAGTCGGTAGAGTTATACCGCATAAAGGACATCAAATACAACGCTGGTTTCATGCAGCGCATGGTGGGCATTGGCACCGTCAAAATGATTAGCAGCGACCGAAGTATGCCCGTTCTTGAACTGGCCGGGTTCCGCGGCGCTACTGAAAAATTTAATCAATTGCGCTCGCTAGTAGAAGCGTGTCGCATGAAAAGGGGAGTGAAGGAGTTCGATCAGAATGATCGGGTCATATAGAGCAGTGTGGGTTTGTTAAGGTTGAAAAGGTTTTACGCATTCGATGATTGTATTTTTCTTGAGTCGGAATCGAACTTTTCATTCAGGCGTGCCTTGATTGTTCCAACCTCGCTCATGGCAGCCTGAACAATCGATAGATCGCGTTTGAATAACTCTATGCTCTCCCGAACAGGTATATTCATGTTCAAATCGAAGGCTGTATTTTCGAGATCGGTGCAAACTAAGAGATAAAGATTTTTTTCATTGCAGGCAACATATTGAATGTTGGAGGCTCCTTCGATTTTTATCTTTTCCGGTATAAAGTATTGTTCCGGGGTTGTATTGGAATGTGTGATGGCTGATTTTCGACCTAAACCTTTAAGGCCCAAATTTCCGATAGAAATGAAAAATCCTTGCTTGTGAATCGGTCTTATTTTAGGTCTCGAGTTTACGTTTTGGTCTAGTTCGAAAATGGCGGGTTGCCACGATTGTTCCAGCGCATCTTCCAATAAGATTATAATTCCATCGAATAGCTCCTCGTGCAGTACATCTTTATAGTTGACTTTGCCACGTTCAATGTACTTCTGTTGTCCGGTAAACGAAATAACAGCCTCGAAGTATTCGCCCTTTACAGTGTTAATCTCCCACGACATATGGTCTGTGGAGGTGATATCGACCGAAAATCTTTTTTCTTCTCGGCCGGGGCTATGAATGATGTCTTGCAGTGAATGGTGTATCCAGTTTATAACCGTTTCTTGACGGGCGGCCAACTGTGTGAATACATGCATGTTCAATTCAAAGCCTCCCGTTTGCCCCAAAAATCGTGCGGATGTCGCCTGAAAGGTTTTGGCTAGTTTGAGATAGAGTGTATTTTTGAAGTAATAGCTGAGTTTATGCTGTAAGAATAGATAGGGCGACATTACAATCAGGAACAAAATAACCGAGTAAAACACCCACGACCAAAAGCTCGGATTATCCGTGTGAAGACGGTTTAAATATAGGATGGCAGGAGAAACAAATGGAATAATGGATAGTAAAACCACCGATGTCCAGTAGACCAGCGAGAACGCTATTTCAGCGATTATGAACCAGAAAAAATTAATCAGAAACAGTGGCTTCAGCCAAAGGCGATAAAACTCGACCGCCCACATGCCCACCTTTGCTTTAAAACTAATGCTGAAAAGCAGGAATGTAATGAGCCAATAGGCTATAAAAACGAGAAACGTTGTCGCAAAAAGCCAAGAAAAAAATGTCATCATAGTGAGTTCGTTATTATTGATATATTCTATTATCGGGTTTCCGCCTCTAATCCGGTTGCAGCGTTGATGATTGATTCATCGCGCTATAAGTATTCAATAATACAATAAAGATTTAATACCCATGAACGGGACAGTAAAGAATTTCCGAAGAAAGTACCAGCTTCGATGATCGATTAATGCTGTCCATCCTCCAACAATGGAGGGTTAAACAATAAGAATTCAGGAATACAATAACTGGCCGAATACTGAAGGCCTTCTTGCTCTTGACAGAACTCCTTGAAAACTCTCCAAAACCATTCCGGGTCATAGGGATCATCGCCGTTTAACTCGTGCACCTCCACAGCGTAAAAACTACCCTCCAAAAACGGCTCAATGCCATAGATGCCGCAGCCGAAAAACTGGATGCGTTGTAATACAATGTGAAATTCTTCTCGTGTGAAGTAGGGAATACCAACAGCATCGAATCCGTCATTCAAATCCGTCAACCCTTGGAAGATGTATCGGTCGAGAAATTGAACTTCTGTAAGCATGGTCATTTTATTGAGATTTCCTTTAGCTAGTATGGCGATTCACTAGTTATGCTAAAAACAGTTGCTCAGCGCAAGGCTGAGCAACTGTTTTGCAACATGATCGTATGTATTTCAAAAATGAACTACTCAAGTGATTGAGTTGCGATTAATATTGAGTGCCATCCGAAGCATGTGCACCGGTGACGATTACCTGGGCCTTTGAAGCTCCTTTCACACGTGGTGTGCGAACAAGGATTTTTTCAAAACCGGATGAAACAGGATCCACAAAGCTGTCGGAGTTGAAACTCTCTTTTTCAGTTTTAATCAGATTGCCGCTGTTGTCGTAATAGTTGACCGTCCATTTAATCTGGTCAAGGGTCTTATTGCTGGTGTTCTTGAAGGTGACGGTGTAACCGGTTAGGTATCCGAAAACATTTGCAACGCTAACGTCTGTAACGGCTACGGCTTTAATAGATTTATTGGATTGAGAAAATGAAGGGGTGATGGCAAGCATCAGGGCGAGAAGGGCAACAATGGTTTTCATGGCTTTGATTTTTTTAAATGAAACGTATCAATCGAACTTCAATTGCTGTGCCAAAAAAAAAACGATAGCTCCATTCAAACCGTCAAACTCTTAACGATAACGATTGAATAGTATATTCGGGAGCCTATGAATGCATTGCTGAAAGAAAAAAGGATAGTACTTTTATTGTCCTGGCAACGCAAGAAAAGTATGCGTTTCAAAGTATGCTTGCTGAAACTCCTGTTGCCATTCCGTTGGCAAGCCTTCTATTGTCTGCAAAAAAAGTAGATACTCTTTTTTACGATTATTGAAAAGATCACCAGCTTCCACCTCAATGATGTGTGCATTACTCTCAGCTTCTTGGCCCGGCAGATCGATACGCCAGGTGTATGTGCCTGGCATGTTGAAGACAAATGGGAAGGTGGTGTTGTAGGCTAGCGTATCGATAAGTGTGGTGTGGTGTTCATCGATGACACGGAAGCGATGCTTTTTCGGAGCCAGGGGCCGGCAGGTGAATAGCAAGGTGTCTTGAATACTGGCATAGGCCGAATCGAAGGGCCAATAGGGAGTGTCGGTACCACGGCTGATCGATGCTTTGGAATTACGGGCAGGAGCGCTACCACCTGTAAGCTGACTTCCAATGGCTTTGGCAAATGAACCATCGTCTTGCAGGCTGTGGGCCTGAAGTGATCCTATGGTGTAGGTGCCGGCTTTGCGCAGGGATACCGGCTTGTTGGTGCCCTCTACCGAATAGATTACGGCCGATGAACTGCCTATTTTAAGCTCGCCCCCGCGAAGTGTGGATGGAGCTGTGAGTGCGCTCCACTTTTTGGTTTTAGGGTTGTACACTTCGACTTGCCCGTATACCTTGCTGATCTCTACGGCTTGTGCACATACGATGGTATGGATAACAATCGCTATTACAAGTGCAAGAAGCTTCTGATATTCCATTTCTCGAATGATTTGGTGGCAATTTCGGAATAAAACTCAACAAACTCAATTAAAATGAAGGCCATGGCATTGATTAAACCAACGTTCATGTATATGCCGGAGTGCCGGAGCTGAACTGAAAAATAGGTGCTCGTTATTGTAAGTACAACGGCTATGCTGAGGGCTAGTATCTTGAATCCTTTGTTATATTGAAGGAGTATGATGTAGAATGAAATGATGATCACCATCAGTAGAATAATGATGAGGTAGTCGAGCCATGATGGAAGTGAAACGAGTTTATTATTCTCCGAGAGAAGCATGTGTACCACTTCGGCATGAATAACGGGGCCATGGCAATTGGGCCATCGCTGCACGAGGTCTTTGTGTCCGTGTGGCACTATGTGTATATCTTCCGAATCGAACCTGTTTCCAACCGTAGGCAGTGTGTCGCCGTGAAACATATTGGACACGTTGCCGAGGTGACCAATAATGATTACACGGTCTTTGAGCAGGCTCAGTGCATTGTTGTTGGAATCGTTGAGCAGGTCGTGTGCTTCGACGGCCTGGAAGGGAGGGAATTCGGTAGCGGCCGGCCCCACGGTAGAAGCAAGTATATTGTCGAATTCATTGGGATGGTGCTTGAAGTTGATGTAGCAGGTGCCATCGCTGTCCGACACATAGTCTTCCAGGCGAATAGAAGGATTTACCTTACGAGCGATAGCGGCGGCGAAGGAAATCTCTTGAGGGCTTTTATACAGCGTGAGCGTTCGAACGGTTTGCAGCGAATCGCTCGAAAGGTCGGCAAAGCCCAGGGTAGTGGCCGGTATCAGCTTTTGGTTGCTATCGGCAGAAACAACGAATACGCATTCATTGCACGAGGCCGCGGTGGTGAGAATTTCGGCATTTAACTCCGCATCTTGCTTGGTTTTATTGAATTCGATATCGACCCCGATGCAGGCCGGTTGGGCCGACCGCACTATATCGAGCAGATTCAGGAAGTCGATGCGGAAGCTTTCACTGCTATCATTGTTGAGTGAGCCTGAGTTGATGAGGATAACCTTTTCGGTTTCGGGGGCTTCGTCTTTGGGTTTGTAGGTATAATAGAGATCGAGGAAGTCAAGGTCTTTGGTCGCCGAGCTCACGGGGTTGAAGGCCTGGAATCGCACCACGCTGAGGATGCCGTTGATGGCCAATCCGGCCAGCACGGCAGCCGCGAGAATAATGAGGGCATCGCGCACCAGAAGGAATAAACGCATAGGGTGGTTATTGGCCACGAAGATAATCGGTGCGTCTTACGCGAGTGCATAAAGTGCCTTATTTTTACCCCACAACCCAATTACCAAACGACGCACGCAGCGTGCGGCACGACATTGTTTTCAGAGCGAAACGTTGACCATTGAAATGGCTCTGTGAGAAGTGTGTTGCATGCATCAAATACAGTGAATAGAACCAGACATGAAACAAATTCTATTTTTAATACTTCAAAGCATCGTTGTATTGTTCGCGTATGCGCAAACCGAGCCTAGGTTGGTACTGCCGATTGGGCATACGAAAGGTATTGAGAGCGCAGTATTCTCTAATAATGAGAATATGATATTAACTAGAAATAAGAAAGAGACTATTATTTGGAATTCAGAAGGAAAAATTTTATATAACAATTTAGGCGGATATAATTATGCGGGGTTTTGTTTAAACGATGAATACGTTCAACTATATGAAAGTAGCTATTCACATTTTTTGAAGCGACTTGAAGATGGCGCAACATTCGAAGCATTGGAAGATATTGATTCGAGTTTACTGAAAGCTAGAGTCCAACATGAGTTAATTAATGAGGAATACAGGAAATTTCTAGATTTTAAACAAATTGTTTTTTCTGATTCCGTTAAAATTGATTTGGTCCGTGATGAAATTCGCAATTTAAACTATAGCGAGCAGCTAAAAGTTTGGTTTGCTTCTATTCGCAATAGATTCATCATACTAGACTATGAAGGGCGGGTTATTAAGAATGTCGAAGGTGATTATTGGTATAATAGGATGGAGTTGAGTCCGTCCGGTAAATGTGCTTTGTTATTCAGTGATTATGAGTATGGAGATAGCCCACCACTTCTTATTGACATGAGAGATGGGTTGAAAATAGTTTACCTAAATGGAGCTTCTAACAGAGTCATTTCACAAACCATTATTGGAAACAAAGCTTTTTTAATTGATGGAAAGTCAATTCACGTTGATTTATGGAACATCGAGGCAGGAAAGGCTGAGGATTCATATTTATTTAGTAATCAGGTGGTTTGCTCGGCAACAAATAGAAACGGTAGATTAGTTTCTTTCGGTTTTGTTAATGGTGATTGTGCCGTGATTGATTTTAATTCAAGAGAGATATTGAAATTATTAAAGGGAGGAGACGCTAGAGTTGAAAGAATTTCATTTGATAGAAGCGATAAATATCTAATTGCAACATTTGAAGATGGAAGGTCCTTGATTTTCGATATCGAATCAAGTAAAATTATCCGGTCGATAAATACTGAAAGATCTGATAAGGGACTTTTCAATGTAGCTCTAAATGAACAAAAGGACGTTATTGCCTATGCTAAAGAGCGTCTAGATAATTTATCAATTCCAGATTTTATTAAGGAAAGATTATTAATTAGTGATTCAATTTCGAGGCAATTTGATTATATAATTGAGGAGGATTTATTAACCGGGAAGGTACTAAATGTGTTTAGGGATTTCGGCTCTGACTCACAAGCCATTAACTATACGCCTGACGGTAGAAACATATTAGTGACGAATGAGGATGGGGTCACCAAATTTTATTCTGAATCTGGACTTCTGTTCGATACGCTAGAGCATAA
>Ga0315903_10002183_pt1 | contig 29243 bp, 31 predicted proteins | sample LakEriMetagenome_7_FD_203524 | JGI IMG/M metagenome (GOLD analysis project Ga0315903, IMG submission 203524) | Freshwater fungal communities from buoy surface, Lake Erie, Ohio, United States - Buoy 2 MA119 | ecosystem: Environmental > Aquatic > Freshwater > Lake | place: USA: Lake Erie, Ohio... | reverse complement strand
ATCAAAGCCAATGCCCATCAAAACGTTCGTCAACAATTGGCCGCCACAGCAGCCACCGAACACTTCACAGACATCTTTGCAGACTGGTTGTTGAGCCACTCTGAAATTTTTGAAGGTACTGAGCCGCGCCTCAGAACCATGTGGCAATGGCATGCTGCTGAAGAAGCTGAGCACCGCTGCACGGCCTTTGACGTTTACAAAGCCTTAGGCGGAAATGAAGAATGGCGCATTCGCATTTTTCACTATGTGACCGTGACCTTCATCACCGATGTCATGCTTCAAACCATGCACAACCTGTGGCGCGATGGGAGTTTGTTCAAGCTCAGTACTTGGAGAAGCGGCTATCAACTCTTGTTGGCCAAGGACGGCTTGTTCAGAAGCAATATTGGCCACTGGAAGGCTTACAAAAAAGCCGACTTCCATCCTGCACAGCAAAGCGATGTGCTGTCACAGCAATGGCTGCAAAACAACACCAGCGCTTACAGCTTGGTGGGCCGTAGCAGCTGATTCCAAGAAGCCAGCCATCAAAATTTGGGCAGCCAACACCGCCTCAAAAATTTGAGTGACTGACACCGACTCTTATTCGAGTTTGATGTTGGCAGCTTTAATGACTTGGGCCCATTTTTCAATTTCAGCCTTTTGAAAACTCAGCACCTGATCGGGCGTCATGGCCGAGGGTTGCATACCTAAGCCTTTAATGCGATCTTGCATTTCAGGCGTTTGGATGATCTTGAGAATTTCGGCATGCAATTTATCGACAATGGGTTTGGGCGTGCCTGCGGGTGCAAACAAGGCTTGCCACGACACCACTTCAAAACCTTGAGTACCGGGCCAGCCAGATTCGGTCACAGTGGGTACATCAGTGAAAGCATCGGTCAAGCGTTTTGTAGATGTGACGGCCAGCGCACGAAGCTTGCCACTTTGAATGTGGGCACCTGCCACTACCGTGGTGTCAAACATGAAATCTACTTGTCCGCTCATCACGTCTTGAATGGCCGGGGCACTTCCTTTGTAGGGCACATGGGTGAACTTCACATCACCCTTGAACGCCAATAATTCTTGCGCCAAATGCTGTGATGTGCCATTACCTGCAGAGGCACCTGACAACTTACCAGGATTGGCTTTGGCCGCAGTCATCAAGTCGCGCAGCGTTTTGTAAGGGCTGTTGGCAGCGACCACCAAGACCACGGGGTTGGTGCCGTACAAATAGACTGGCGTAAAAGACTTGATAGGGTCATAAGCCAGCTTGGGATATAGGCTGATGTTGATGGCGTGAGAGCTGATGGTGCCACCCAGCAGGTGATAACCATCCGCTGGTGCACGCGATGCAATTTCTGATCCCACACTGCCACCTGCGCCACCTTTGTTTTCAATGACCAGGGTGGTGCCCAACGCTGTACCCAATTTTTGAGATACCAGACGCGCCAATATATCAGTGGTCCCTCCGGGTGGAAAAGCCACCAAGTAATTGATTGGTTTTGCAGGCCAAGGTGCAGCCTGGCTGAAGGCTGTGGGTGCTAGCAAAGCAGCAGCACTGGCAGCTGCACATTGAATGAAAAGTCGGCGATGTGTCATGGGATGTCTCCTTTTTAGGTTACGGGATTCAGGTGATCGGTGCGGGGTTGAACAGGACCAGTGCATTGTGTAGCCTCCATTGCTCGGCCCAAGTTTTGCGGCCGCTGGCCACGTCAAGCAGGATGCGAAAAAGCTCCCAACCGGCTTCTTCGATGGTGATCTCACCATCGGCGATTCGTCCAGCGTTCATGTCCATCAGGTCGTGCCAGCGGCGGGCCAAGTCGGTGCGTGTGGCCACCTTGACCACGGGGCAAGCCTGGAGGCCATAGGGCGTACCTCGCCCGGTGGTGAAAACATGCAGGTTCATGCCAGCAGCCAACTGCAAGGTGCCGCAGATGAAATCGCTAGCGGGGGTAGCGGCAAAGACCAAACCTTTTTGGTCGGCCTTGAGTTTGTCGCCTGGGGCCAGCACGCTGGCAATCACTGAGCTGCCGCTCTTGATGATCGAGCCCATGGCTTTTTCGGTGATGTTGGACAAGCCGCCGGCCTTGTTGCCGGGCGTGGTGTTGGCGGTGCGGTCCACGCGGCCACGTTCCAGGTAATGGTCGTACCAGCCGAGTTCACGCACGATGTCCTCAGCCACTGTTGGCGTGGCGGCGCGGCTGGTGAGTTGCTCTACCGCATCGCGCACTTCGGTGTTTTCAGAAAACATCACGGTGCCACCTGCACGCACAATCAGGTCAGCCATGTAGCCTACTGCTGGGTTGGCGGTCACACCCGAAAATGCATCGCTACCGCCACACTGAACGCCCACCACCAAGGCACTGGCAGGCACGGTTTGGCGGCGGCGGGCGTTCAGGCGCTCCAAGTGAGGCCGTGCGCTTTGCACGATGTGATCAATCATGGACATCAGGCCCACATGCTCATGGTCCTGAAGGCACACGAGATCTGGACCCTCCCCGGCATCGCGTTGATCCAGAATCGGGAAACTGCCCGGGGGCAGCAAGCGATCAGGTTGCAGCTTTTCACAGCCCAAACTCACCACCATCACTTCACCGCCAAAGTTGGGGTTCAGGCTGATGTGGCGCAAGGTCCGAATCGGAATAATGGCGTCAGGTGCATCGATGGCGACACCACAACCATAGCTGTGCTCCAACCCCACCACACCGTCCACATTTGGATACAGGGGCAGCAGTTCGCGCTCAATGCGTTCCACCGCAATCTTGACCACACCCGCCACGCATTGCACGGTGGTGGTCAGCGCCAGCAAGTTGCGGGTTCCCACCGAGCCATCGGCATTCACATAAGCTTCAAAGGTGAAGCCTTCCAGCGGCGCTTGCGGCGCCGGCTTCACGGTCGCCATGGGCAAACCTTGGAGTTCCCGCGCAGGCGGAATGTCGAGTAAACGCTCGTGCACCCAACTGCCTGCGGGGATGTTTTGCCGCGCATAACCCACCGGTACGTTGTAGCGCATGACGGCTTGCCCCGTTACTAGATCACTGAGCGCTACTTTATGGCCCTGCGGCACTTTGTCACGCAAGATCAAGCCCTTATCTAGGACAGTGCCAGCGGTCAAACCACCATCGTTGACCACGATCGCCACGTTGTCCGCCGGGTGCATACGCACCACACGCGGCGTGACGGTTTTTTTGTAATCGCTCATGCCAGGATCTCCACCCAATTAGGACCTTGACCCACAGGTAAGCGTTGTTGTAATTCCAATTGACCCGTCTCTTGGTCAATGGCCCAGCGGCTCAGGTGGTGCGACATCTGCCCCACCACCAGCAAATGCCGCCCAGTCGGATCAATCGAAAAGCCTCGAGGCTGAGTTTCAACAGGCGTGTGGCCCTGAATAACAAGGCAAGCTGTTTCGGCGTCGACCGTGAAGTGCGCCAAAGTACTGGATGTGCGCTCGCTGGTGTACAGGTGACGCCCGTCAGGTGTTAAGTGCAGGTCGGCCGCCCAGGGCTTGCCTGTAAAACCTGGTGGCAATATATCCACAGTTTGCAACAGGCTCAAGCTGGCCTGATCCGCGTCCCAGGCCAGCACATCCACCGTACCATCGAGCTCATTGAGTAAATACACATGGCAACCTTTCGAGTCAAACCGGAAATGCCGAGGGCCCGCACCTGTACGCGCTGCCCAAGATGCAGCCGGTGTCAATTGGCCCGACTGGGCGTTGAATCTGAAGACCATGAGTTCGCCACCGCCCAGCGCTGTGGCCAGCACGTAACGCTTGCAGGGTGAAGGCAAGATGGCATGGGCATTGAGGCCTGTGGGCAGTACCTGTTGCACAGAGCCAACTGTGCCATCTTGCGCAATGGGGCTGACCGTGAGTTGGTGCTCGGGGTAGGAGGCTGCCAGCAAAAATCGTCCTGCCGCGTCAGTGCTGACGTAGGCCATGCTGGCTGGCAATGCAGCCTCACCCAATGGCTGCAGATCACGGCTGACTGGGTCAATGGCCAAACTGACGACCGCCATCGGATCACTGCGACGAACCGCGTAGAGCACTTTCTGATTCGGGCAGATCGCCATGGGCATCAGGTTGCCCCCCACGGGTACCGAACTTTGCAAACGCAAGTTGCCATCAGGGTCCATATGGAGCACAGAGATGTCGCCGCTGTCGGCGTTGGAAACATAAACGTAGGACATGGTCAGTGTGGAATAAAAAGATTAACAACCCGTGATGGCTCAAGCGTCAAAAGCATACACCTGGACCGGGTTGTCTACCAAAATGCGCCGAATGTCAGCCGCACGGGACGCCCATTGAGGCAACAAGTTCAGGAGCGCGACAGAGGATGGCACTGGGTTTTGATTGGGATGTGGCCAATTGCTGGCCCACAAGCAGCGCTCGGGGTAATTCGTGGCCAGGTAACGGGCGAGCAGGCTCACGTCTTCATACCTTGGTGCCCCGTTGCGCGATGTTTCGTAAGGGGCCGACAGCTTGACCCAGGCACGCCCAGTGTCCAGCAAGCGGCAAAGGGCCTGAAATGCAACATCGTCCGTGCTGGCAGGGGGCACCAAAAATTTGCCCGTGTGGTCCACCACCAAAGGCACATCGAGGCCTTGCAAAAGAGGCAGCCGCTGCGCGAAGTCACAGCCGTTGAACTGCACATTCAAATGCCAGCCCCAATCTTTGATCTTCAGTGCCAAAGGTGCCAGGGCGTCCCAGCCCAGCAGCCCTCCTGGCAACATCATCATGCGAACGCCACGCACGCCTCCCGCGTGCAAATCTTGCAGCGTGGCCTGTGTCACGTCAGGCGGCACCATGGCCACTGCACGGGCTCGACCGCTCATGCTGGCCACAGCCGCCAGTGTGCAGCGGTTGTCAAAACCATAGCCCGTAGGCTGCACCACCACCACACGCGTGAATCCTAAATCGGCTTGCACTTTGGCGTAGTCGGCCATCGGCGCGTGCGGGGGTTTGAAAGTAGCGGTGGCAGCCAATGGGTAAGCGTCGTCATACGCATGCACATGACAATCGCAGGCGCCGGCCGGCACTTCAAATTCGGCAGCAAGGGGGGTGTTCAAAACAGCGTTGCTCATGATGGCATTCGAGAAACCAAACGGGATGCATGAGCCGGATTGACGGCCCCGTGAGGCATGCGTCCTTGCAAGATGGCTCGCGTCTGCTCTACGGTTTCTAGGGCCTGGTGAGCAATCGCTTGTGGTGTGAGCCCCCCCACATGCGGTGTGGCAATGACACGGGGATGTCGCGCCAATTCAAGGGAAGGCATCTGGTCTGCCGCGGACCCCACGTCCAAAGCAGCGCCCGCCAGCTCCCCCCGCTCCAGCGCCTGCAACAAGCTCGGCTCGTCCACCAACTGACCCCGCGATGCATTGATGAAAAAGGCAGAGGATTTCATGCAAGACAAGGCCTGCGCATTGATCAATTTTTCCGTTTCGGGTGTTGCTGATGCAAGGCAGACCACATGGTCTGCGCAGGCCAAAAGATCATGCCAACCCAACGACTCGATGGCAGGATCTGGTGTCTGGACATGCGGGTCGTAGATACACACACGCATACCAAACGCCTGAGCCAAACGCGCCACATGACGACCGATTTCCCCGTAGCCAATGAGGCCTAAGCATGCACCGCGCAACTCACCGCCCATGAGCGGAGGTGGGGACTGGCCTTGCCAGTAGGCTGCAGCCGATGTGCTGATACGGCGGCTCAAATCGATCATGGCACCGATCACCCATTCGGCCACGGCTGGACCAAAGCCGGCACTGGCCTGGGTCACCAAAATCCCCTCGCGACCAGCCGCTGCAACGTCGATCGTGCGGATGTCAACCGCACAACGCACGGCCGCCAGCAAACCTGGCACTGCCGTAAAAAATTCCGAAGTGAGAGTTGTCTGGCGGTAAGCGATCAAAACATCGCAACCCTGAGCGGCCTCGATCAGCTCCGGGGTTGACCAGTCGTGCGCATCGGGATTGAGTTTGACGCGGGCCATCCCCTGCAAATTGGCCAGCGCCAGCTCGCCGAAGTAAGTGGCCAGTCGCTCACGGGGATGGGTGACCAGAACCAGAGGCGAAGGCAACGGCATGCTTGCTTTTAAAGGCCCATGGTACGTGGCAACCACAGCGAAATTTGGGGGACATACGTCACCAACATCAGCACAAAGAGCAAGATCACAAAGAAGGGTTTCATGGCCTTGACCACTTGCTCGATCTTGAGTTTGGCCACCGCACTGCCCACAAACAGCACCGCCCCGACAGGTGGTGTGATCAGGCCGATGCCAAGGTTGACCATCATGATCATGCCAAAGTGAACCGGGTCAATGCCGATGCTTTTGATGACAGGCAACAGGATAGGCGTGAGGATCAGGATCAGTGGCGCCATGTCCATCAGGGTACCTAGCACCAGCAGCATGATGTTGATGCACGCCAGAATAACCCATGCCTGCGAGCTGAATGAAGTGAACAGCGTAGTGATCTTGAGGGGGATCTGCATCATGGTCATGATGTAGCCGAAGCTCGCCGCAAAACCGATCAAGATCATCACAATCGTGACTGTCTTGACGGTGCGGTGCAACAGCTTGGGCAGGTCTTTCCACTTGTAGTCACGGTAGATGAACATCGTCACAAAAAAGGCCCACACCACCGCGATCGAGGCCGATTCGGTGGCAGTGAAAACACCACTCAGAATGCCGCCCAAGATGATGCCCATGGTCATCAAACCCCACATCGCGTCGGCACAAATTTTGAGCGCCTCTTTCATCGGGATGACACGGCCTTTAGGGTAGTTTTCCTTACGTGCCACATAGAGGCAATAAATCGCCAAACACAGCCCCAGCAGCAAACCGGGAAAGACGCCCGCCATGAACAAGGCAGCTACCGACACTGTACCGCCAGCCGCCATCGAATAAATCACCGCGTTGTGGCTAGGTGGGATCAAAATTGCCTGCACGGAGCCGCTCACGGTGACAGCCGTGGCAAATGGCCGTGGATAACCATTTTTCTCCATTTCGGGAATGAGGACCGAGCCAATGGATGCCGTGTCGGCCACAGAAGAACCAGAAATTGCCCCAAAAAAAGTGGACGCCAAAATGTTGACCAATGACAAGCCGCCACGTACAAAACCGATCAACACACCGGCAAACGCGACAAGACGCCTGGACATGCCGCCTTCAGCCATGATTGCACCCGCCAGTACAAAGCAGGGAATGGCCAACAAGGAAAATTTGTTGACGCCACTGGCCATCTGGATCATCACCGCATCCAACGGCAGGTCAATCCACATCGCTCCGACCAAGGCAGCCAGGCCCAAGGCATATGCCACGGGCATGCCCACCAGCATCAACAAGATAAAACTGCCAATTAAAACCAGTGCATCCATGATCAAATTGCCTCTGCCGAAGTAGGACCTTCGTGGTCAAAGACCACCACAGCACGTTCGTGTGCGGGGCCCCAAAACAAAATTTCTAGAACAAAGACCAAGGTCATCAATGCACCCAAGGGCAAAGGCATATAGGTCCAGCCAACCGCCATCCAGGGCAAGTCGCCCAAGGTCTGGCCCATGGTTTCCAAGGACAACTTGCTACCCCACACCATCACAAAAATACAAATGCCCATCATGCACAAATGCACCAATCCGGCACATGCTTTTTGTAAAGGCTTGGGCAAAGTATCGGTCAGCATGCCTACGGCAATGTGCGACCCAGCCCGGTAACTGGCAGCAGCGCCCAAGAAGGTGAAGGTCACCATCAGCAACACCGCCACGGGCTCGGGCCAACTGGAGCCTGTGCCCAACACATAGCGGGCGAATACGCCCCAGGGGATGATCAGGCTCATCAAAAAAATTGAGATGCCAGATATCCAAATGCACAACAGATACAGGCGATCAAACAAACGCAACATGGTCAATATCCCCAGGCTTGGTGTCGACTCAAACGAAAGGGACAGGGCAAGCCCTGTCCCGTCTGACAGCGGCGCATTAAGCGCCAATACTGCAACTCACTTGACAGCTTCGATGCGCTTCATCAACTCGGCATATTGGCTGCCGTATTTGGCTCGCACAGGTGCTGTGGCGTCATAGAAAGCTTTTTTGTCGACCGTCTTGAACTGAATGCCTGCGGCTTGCAGCTTGCCGCTGTATTCGGCTACGCTCTTGTCCCAAAGGGCGCGTTGCTCCATTTGGGCTTCACGGGAAAATTTCATCAAGCTGGCCTGATCGTCTTTGCTCATCTTGTCCCAAGTGACCTTGGACATGACAAAAATTTCCGGAATGATCAGATGGGTTGTCTGGGTGTAAAACTTGACCCCAGTGGAATAGTGGTTGGCTGTGAACAAGGTCGGTGGGTTGTTTTCCGCCCCATCCACCACGCCAGTTTGCAAGGCGCTGTAGGTGTCGTTGTGGCCCATGGTAATGCCATTACCGCCCATGGCGTTCATGGTGTCGACAAACAAGGGGTTGCCCATCACACGGATCTTGAGACCTTTGAGGTCGGCAGGCGACTTGATTTCCTTCTTGGTGTAGAGGCTGCGCGAGCCGCTGTCCATCCAACCCAGCGCGACCAGGCGTGCAGGACTGTTGGTGATCTTATCTAGTATTTCCTTACCCACGGGGCCGTCGATCACAGCACGCATGTGCGCTTCATCACGGAACACAAATGGCATGTTGAACACGTTCACATCGGGCACCACTGGGCCCAAGATGCCCAATGAAATGCGCGCAATTTGGATCGCACCAATTTGAGTTTGCTCAACCACTTCTTTTTCAGAGCCCAGCACACCGCCAGGGAACATCTGTAGCTTGTATCGGCCACCCGTGGCAGATTCCAGCTTTTTGCCCAAATTTTCAACCGCTACCACGTTGGGATAGCCAGCCGGATGTACGTCCGAAGCCTTCAGCACAGTTTGCGCCGAGGCCATGGGGATCAAAGCCAAAGACAGTACGACCGCTGCCGCGGAGGAAATCAGGTTTCTGCGAAAGTTCATCTATGTCTCCTGTAGGAAGTTGTGAAAGCCATTGAATACAACCAATATACTAGAAAGCAACCAAGTAAGTCATCAGTTGTCATACAATAGAGTCCGCATTATGCTTCGCCTTTGCCATTTAGTCAGCTAGGGATTACCCATGGATTCAATGACGGCTTCACTGAGAAAACCCGGCGGTCTGGCCATTCAATTGGTTCACGCCATGACAGACCAAATTCGCAGCGGCCGCCTCAAAGCGGGCGACAAACTGCCCACCGAAGCGGCCATCATGAAAGACTTTGGCGTGAGCCGCACCGTGGTGCGTGAAGCCATCTCCCGGCTGCAAGCGTCAGGCTGGGTCGATACGCGCCACGGCATTGGCACCTTCGTGCTGCTCCAAAGCGAACACCCCTCTTTTCGCATCAGCGCAGAGCACATGGGCACCCTGCGTGAAGTCATTGCCTTGCTGGAGTTTCGCATCAGCGTAGAAACCGAGGCCGCCGCATTGGCCGCTGTGCGACGCGGGCCTGAAAATCTTGCAGAACTCCAGTCCGCATTGCTCGCCTTCAACTGCGCCACTGAGGAGGGCCGGGACGCGGTGGTTGCCGACCACCAATTCCATCAGGAAATTGCCCGTGCCACCCAAAATCATCACTTCACTGACCTGATGAATTCGCTGGGCGCAGGCGTGATTCCTCGTGCCCGCATCAGCAGCATCTTGAGTTCCGACCCCGAACGACAGAACTACCTCAGGCGGGTCAATCAAGAACACGAGAGCATTTACAACGCCATCGCCGAGCAAGATGTGGAAGCGGCGCGCGCCGCGATGCGCACCCATCTGGCTAACAGCCGAGAGCGGCTGCGCAAAAGCGACCCCGACAGCCTCTGACACCGAAATTGCGGCTTCACCCGAGTTTTCCCCAATGTACCAGACGTCATCAAGTTGTACGATGTCTATTGACTAAACATGCTGAACATGACTTCTCCGAACACCCCCCACGTCACACGCATGCAGGTGATCCCTGTGGCAGGTCGTGACGGTATGCTGCTTAATTTAAGTGGCGCACACGGACCCTTCTTCACACGCAACATCGTGATCCTGACCGACTCAAGTGGCAACACAGGTATTGGGGAAGTCCCAGGCGGTGAAAAAATTCGCCAAACCATTGAGGATGCAAAGCCTTGGATAGAAGGCCAAAGTATTGGGCAATACAAAAATTTACTGAATTCACTTCAACAAAAATTCGCTGACCGCGATGCAGGCGGGCGCGGCAATCAAACATTTGATTTGCGCATAGCCATTCACGCCGTCACGGCCCTTGAAAGCGCACTTCTCGACTTGTTAGGCCAGCACTTGGGCGTGCCGGTCGCAGCCCTACTGGGTGAAGGTCAACAGCGCAGCAGCGTGCAAGTTCTGGGTTATTTGTTCTACTTGGCAGATCGCAACAAAACAGACCTGCCCTACATCAGCGAGCCCCAAGCCGACAATGATTGGCAGCGCTTGCGACATGAACAAGCACTCACCCCCGAGGCTATCGTGAAATTAGCCAAGGCGGCCCAAGATCGCTACGGCTTCCAAGACTTCAAACTCAAGGGTGGCGTGTTGCAAGGCGAAGAAGAGGTCGAGGCCATTGTGGCCTTGCACGAAAGCTTTCCCGATGCGCGCATTACCTTGGACCCCAATGGCGGTTGGCTTTTGAAAGATGCCATTCGCTTGTTGCGCGATCACAGAAACACCATGGCCTATGCCGAAGATCCATGCGGTGCAGAAGGCGTTTATTCGGGTCGCGAAGTCATGGCCGAATTCAAGCGCGCCACTGGCCTTCCAACAGCGACCAACATGGTGGCTACGGACTGGCGCGAAATGGCGCACAGCATTCAACTTCAGTCTGTTGACATTCCCTTGGCTGATCCGCATTTTTGGACACTTCAAGGCTCAGTCCGGGTGGCGCAGTTGTGTCAGATGTACAACCTCACTTGGGGCTCGCATTCCAACAATCACTTCGATGTGTCGTTGGCCATGTTCACGCACTGTGCAGCGGCAGCGCCTGGCAAAGTGACCGCCATCGACACGCACTGGATTTGGCAAGATGGGCAATACCTCACCCAAGATCCCTTGCAAATCAAGGACGGCATGATTCAAGTACCCACTCAACCTGGCTTGGGAGTGAAACTCAACATGGAGGCCGTTGAAGCTGCCCACCAACTTTATTTGCAACATGGTCTGGGCGCTCGCAACGATGCCATGGCCATGCAATATCTCATTCCAGGCTGGACCTTCAATCCCAAATTGCCAGCGCTGGTTCGCTAATTTTTTGACTCACACCGCCATCAAGCCATGCTATCCATTCACAACAAATTCAAACAGGCCATTCGCAGTGGTCAAAAACAAATTGGCCTGTGGTCCCATTTGTGCAGCCCCATCAGTATCGAAATTTTGGCTGACTGCGGCTACGACTGGTTGTTGCTCGACATGGAGCACTCACCCAATGATTTGAGTGAAATCATGGCCCAACTTCAAGCCATGAAAGGCGGCAGCGCCACCCCCATCGTGCGTCCCCCATGGAATGACATGGTGACCTTCAAACGATTGCTCGACATTGGCGTGCAAAATTTGTTGGTGCCCTACATCCAAAATGCAGAAGAAGCACGCAATGCTGTTTCTTACACGCGCTACCCACCTCAAGGGGTGCGGGGTTATGCAGGCGCACCCCGCGCCAGCAACTATGGCCGTGTGAAAGACTATGCGCACCTCAATGCCAACGAGTTGTGCTTGTTGCTCCAAGTTGAAACGCTGCAGGGCCTAGAAAACTTAGAAGCCATTGCCAATGTCGATGGCGTTGACGGTGTCTTCATTGGCCCAGGCGACTTGTCTGCAGCGCTGGGGCATTTAGGCAACCCCAAACATCCAGAAGTATTGAAAGTGATTGACGATGCCATTGCACGCATCAAGGCTTGCGGCAAAGCGCCTGGCATTCTGACTGGCGACGAAAGCTTGGCCAAACACTATGTGGCACAAGGCTGCTTGTTTGTGGCGGTGGGTGCCGATCAAAACGTTTTGCGTGACAGCGCGACGGCACTGGCTCAACGCTTCAAAAGCTAAACACAGCAAATAAAATTTCAAAAAAGACAGTCATGCTTAATCCCTCAGCCAGCCCTCTTAAATTTCCTCGCCTTCTGCTCACCGGCGCAGGCGGCAACTTGGGCAAAGAACTCAGGCCTCGTCTAAAGTCCTATTGCGATGTCCTTCGCGTCAGCCACCGGAGCGATTTAGGTCCCAGCGCACCTGGTGAAGAAATCATGCTGGCCTCTTTGGAGAACAAAGATCAAATGATGGCGCTCATGAAGAATGTGGATGCCGTGGTGCACATGGGCGGCGTGTCCACCGAGCAAGCTTGGGATCCTATCTTGGCCAGTAACATTGTGGGCATGGTCAACCTGTACGAAGCAGCCAGATTGCAAGGCACGAAGCGCATTGTATTTGCAAGCTCCAACCACGTCACAGGCTTTTACCGACAAGACGAAGTGGTCAATACCAAAATGCCGCCCAAGCCCGATGGTTTCTATGGTTTATCCAAAGCATTTGGCGAGGATCTTGCAGAACTTTATTGGGCGCGCTGGGGCATTGAAACAGTTAGCTTGCGAATTGGCTCATCCTATGTCGAACCTAAAGATCGCCGCATGCTGGCCACATGGTTGAGCTTTAACGATTTAGAACGCTTAGTGGTATCTGCCCTCACAGCACCCATCGTTGGCCACACCATCATCTACGGTATGTCCGACAACCAAACCACTTGGTGGGACAACACACATGCCAAACACATTGGCTATCGCCCTCTGGACAGCTCGGATGTTTTCAGAAGCTCGGTAGAAGCCAGGCAAACCACTATCGATGGCAACGATAAGGCCGCCATTTACCAAGGCGGCGCATTTGTCAAAGCATCACCGCATGGCTAAGCCTATTGCATGAAACCCATTCGTTTTGCAGCCATTGGCGAGTGCATGCTCGAAGTGCAGGCCAACGGCTTTGGGCCTGCAGTTTTTGCTTATGGCGGTGACACCTTCAATACCTCGGTCTATTTGAGAAGGTGCTCCAATCCTACAGACATCGAGGTCAGTTATGCCACAGGCTTGGGTACTGATCAACTCAGTCAATCACTGCAAAAAGAATGGCAAGCCTTAGGGCTCAGGCTTGACGAAGTGGAGTACATCGAAGACCGTCTGCCTGGCATGTACCTGATTCAGACGGACAGTCATGGCGAGCGCACTTTTCATTTTTGGCGAGACAACAGTGCGGCACGCGCTTACTTTCAATCGGCTGAAACTGCTTTAGAAAAAAATGCAGGCACCTTGGACTGTCTTTATTTCAGTGGCATCACATTGGCCATCCTGAACGACGCATCGCGTCAGCGTTTATTTGCCTTGTTAGAAGGCGCAAAATCAAATGGCTGCCGTGTAGTGTTTGACAATAACTTTCGCCCCAAACTTTGGCCAGACCGCAAAGTTGCACAAAGCGTTTACCTCCAAGCCTTTGCCAGCTGTCACACCGCCATGATCACACTCGACGATCACCAAGCTGTGTTTGAATGTGATTCTTTGGACGATGCGCTCATTCACGCACAAGGTTTGAAAATTTCAGAAGTGGTCATCAAACGCGGTGCTGACCCTACACTCGTCAGACAAGAGCACACCACCGAATGGCTGCCTATTCCAACTCAAGTCGTCAAACAGGTGGTCGACACTACGGCCGCTGGCGACGCGTTTGCTGCGGGCTATTTGAGTCGTCGCTTGGTAGGTAGCAGGGCTGAAAACTCAGCCCGTTTTGGCAACACCTTGGCTGCAAGGGTCATCCAGCACCGCGGTGCCCTCATCCCTTTAGAAGCCATGCGAGACCTGATCTGAAGTGTCACTTCTTGATAAAGATCAATAAAATCAATCAGTTATAAATTTAGCACTCCATTCAAGAGAGTGCTAAAATCCAATCCATTATGGAAAGGAGTTCTGGTATGACAAACCTCGCTGGATCCCTCGACACTGCGCTCACCCTGAAGAATCCATGGGCCGTAGTGCCTTCGCTGGGACACCTCGATGCGTACATCTCTGCGGTCAACCGCATGCCCATGCTCACCCCCGAGCAAGAGCAAGAGTTTGCGCGCAAACTGAAAAACGAAAACGACCTCGAAGCCGCCGGTAAGTTGGTGCTCTCTCACCTGCGAGTAGTGGTTTCTGTGGCACGCCAATACTTGGGCTATGGCTTGCCCCATGCCGACCTCATTCAAGAAGGCAACATCGGCTTGATGAAAGCTGTGAAGCGTTACGATCCCGACCAGGGCGTGCGCTTGGTGAGCTACGCCATGCACTGGATCAAGGCCGAAATTCACGAGTACATTTTGAAGAACTGGCGCATGGTGAAAGTAGCCACTACCAAGGCACAGCGTAAATTGTTTTTCAACCTGCGCTCCATGAAGCAAGGCCTCAAAGCAGAAGCCGATGAGGCCACTGGCACACACCGCGACACCCTGACCGCTTCGCAAATTGACAGCATGGCCAAAGACCTGAATGTCAAACGCGAAGAAGTGATGGAAATGGAAATGCGCATGTCAGGCGGCGATGTGTTGCTAGACCCATCGCCCTCAGACGACGGTGAAGTGGCCTATGGCCCGATCGCTTATTTGGCCGATGCCCACCACGAACCCACCGCCATGATTGAATCGCACCAGCGCGACATGATGGCCAGCGATGGCATAGCTACAGCCTTGGCATCACTTGACGAACGCAGTCGCAGAATTGTGGAAGAGCGTTGGCTCAAAGTAAATGACGATGGCTCGGGCGGCATGACACTGCACGACTTGGCCGACGAGTTTGGCGTGAGCGCTGAGCGCATTCGCCAAATTGAAGTGGCAGCCATGAAGAAAATGAAAGCGGCTTTGACGGAATACGCAGAAGCTTAATTTTCTTTTTTCATCTCAAACAACAAGAGGGCTTAGGCCCTCTTTTTTCATACTCTCACAGAAAAGTTTACTTATTTTTCAACAACATCTTGAAATCATCTGCCAGCGCCTGTGCACCCATGCCATAGCGGCTGAACAAGCGCACCCTGCCCTGCGTATCAAAGGTATAACTGCCTGCAGAATGGTCCATGGTGTAACTGGTAGATGTTTTGCCTTCCACCCGTTTGAAGTAAATTTTGAACTCTTTGGCAATGGCTGGCAGTTGGTCTTGCGTGGGCCTTAAAGCCACAAAGCTGGCATCAAAATTCTCTACATACGCCTTCAACAATTCGGTAGTGTCTCGCTCGGGATCCACCGTCACGAACACGGCTTGGAGTTTCTCGCCATCAGGGCCCAACAAGCGCTTTACCTCCGCCAACTCTTGCATGGTGGTGGGGCACACATCGGGGCACTGGGTATACCCAAAGAACACCACCACCAATTTGCCAGAGAAGTCTTTGATCTTTCGCACCTGACCATTTTGATCGGGCAGGTTCAATTCTTTGGCGTAATCAGCGCCTGTGATGTCAACGCCTTTGAAGGAAGGCTTGGGTTCTGAACACGCGCTCAACCCCAACAAGGAGGCCACCAGAGCCAAGGCGCCAATGCGTCTAAGCCATGAAGCTAAAAAACGAATGTTGATGAACATGAAAGACTTTGAATAATTAAAACAAATAGTGATCGACCAACAATGCCGCAAACAACACGCTCAAATGAATGAGTGAAAACTTAAAGGTCTTGCGCGCCAGTTCATCGGAATAATTCCGCCACAAGGCCCAGGCATACCCAATAAACATCAAACTCAAAATAACTGCTGCTATCAGGTAGAGCCAAGAACTCATGCCATAGGCAAAAGGCATGAGGCACGAAGCCATGAGCACAAAGGTGTATAGCAAAACTTGGAGTCGCGTAAACTCATTTCCGTGCGTCACAGGCAGCATCGGCAAGCCTGACTTGCGGTAGTCTTCTACACGGTACAAAGCCAGCGCCCAAAAATGCGGAGGCGTCCACAAGAAAATGATCAAGAAAAGAATGAGCGCTTCAGGGCCCACATCGTTTGTCATAGCCGCCCAACCCAGCACGGGCGGCATGGCGCCTGATGCGCCGCCGATCACAATATTTTGCGGCGTAAGTGGCTTCAAAATAACGGTGTAAATAATGGCGTAGCCCACAAAGGTGGCGAAGGTCAGCCACATCGTGAGCGGATTGACTGCATAGTACAAAATAACCGAGCCTATGCTACACAGTACGGCAGAAAACAACAGGGCTTGCATGTCACTCAATTGACCCTTGGCCGTGGGACGCCAAGAAGTGCGTTTCATTTGAGCATCAATGGTCTTTTCAACCAAGCAATTGAAAGCAGCAGCAGCGCCTGCCACCAACCAAATGCCCACACAAGCAATGAAGCCCAATTGCACTTCTTTCCATGTGGGCACACCCGGCACAGCCAAGACCATGCCAATGAGCGCGCAAAACACAATGAGTTGCACCACCCGGGGTTTCATAAGCGCATAGTACTGGCGCCAAGGTGAGCCAGCTTGTAATTCGGCAGCAGTGCTCATGCAGCAGGTCTTCTTAAAAAATTATTCATGATCATCTTTGAAGTTTGCTTCGGCTCAGCATGTACGTGAGGGTCATCATGAGAGCACCCGCGCCGCCGGTGTGCGCTACAGCTGCCAGCAAGGGCCAATCTAACACGACGTTGGACAAGCCTGTGATCAATTGAAGCGTTAACAAGGCCAATAGAATACGCGTGAGGCCAGGTAAGACGTCGGATTTTATAAACTGCCACAACATGATGCCAGCGAAAGCGAAAACGAACAAAGCCATGAGCCTGTGCACAAAGTGAATTGAAACCAAGGCCTCCATGGGCAAGTATTGTCCCTTAGAGTCCATGCCTAAGCCACGCCAAATTTCAAAACCTTGGAAGTTCCACGCTGGCCACCACTGGCCATTGCAATCTGGAAAGCCAGTGCATGCCAGCACGGCGTAATTGGTGCTAACCCATGCGCCCATTGCAATTTGCAGCGTCAGAAAAACCGCAGAGGCCCAAATGAGTTGACGATGGAATTTGCCAATGGATTGGCGCTGCGATGCCGGCTTCCAAGCCACTTGCGCAGACAGCAAAACCAGCAGTCCAATGCCGCCCAACAGATGCAAAGTGACAATGGCCGGAGAGAGTTTCAGGGTGACAGTGAGCGCGCCAAATGCACCCTGCATACAAACCCAAAACAAAGTCAGCCATGCCCAAAAGGGTTTGACTTGCCATGCACCATTAAAAGCAAATTGCCCTTTCCATCGCTGCCAAGTGCTGCTAAGGGCCAAAACCAAAATTAAAAAACCCACCGCTGTTGCCAAGTAGCGGTGAATCATTTCGATCCAAGCTTTGTTGTGCGTCACAGGGCCAGTCGGCATGGCAGTTTGCGCAGCATCGATGTGCGCCACTGCACCGATGGGGCTGGCACTGCCATAGCAACCCGGCCAATCGGGGCAACCCAAACCAGAGTCGGTGAGCCGTGTGAACGATCCAAACAAAACCAAATCAAATGTGAGAAACAAGGTGAGTACTGTGATGGCGCGCAATTTGGAATTCACAGGCTGGTGCCGGCTGTGGTAAAGGGTCCACACCAAGGGCAGCAGTGCAATGAGTACGCCCACGCCTAGCAATCGCAGGGTGGGTGAAAGGTTGTACAGATCGACTTCGGTCATTTGATTAACGGCCTGGCGTATCCCAAAATGCTGAGGCTTTCAGAAGTCGGTCTAGGTCTTTTTTAGCTTTGGCTGCAGCCGCCAATTCAATGCCGGGCGGAAAGCGCATCATCCAATTGCCCATGGGGTCGACCACATACAAATGCTCAGACAATTGCCGACCGGCAGCAGGCTGTAGCCATTCAGAAATGCTCTGTGAACTCACTCGTAAGACAGTGGCCTGTGACAAGGCAGGCATGAGCTTCTCATCGACGGGCGCATCGCCCGTCGCCAACCACACCCAATCGATGCGATCTTTTTCTTTGCCCAAGGACTCGCGCAATTGACGCTGAAAATACAAATGCTTTTGACAAGCCTCATCGCATGCGGCATCGGCCACACTGACCAACAACCATTGACCCTTGAGAGAATTCAAAGCCACTTTGTCGCCATTGAGTTTGGAAACTTCCATGGCGGGCAAGATGCGCTGCGGCTGAATGAGTTCACCATGGTTGCGCCGGCCCTCAGGGCGAATGACGTAATAAGTGAAGTAAGACGCAATGACCGGCGATGCACACACCAACAACACGGCCAACATTTTCCAGCGCCCTGCGCGCGTGCGCTTCTCATCCACCAACACGACTTCATTCGGATTAGGCAGGGTGTGAACCGTCATGCCCAAGGGAGCATCTTCCCATTGGGCAGGCTCAGTTGGAGACAGTGACTTTGGATTTGAAACGGGGTCGGACAATTTGGAACCAGACATAAAGCAATGCAATCAAAAGCGCCAATCCAAACCATTGGAAGGCATAACCGTAGTGTTTCTCAACACCTGTTGCGGCCTGTGGCCATTCACGCAGCAAGCCTTCAGAGGCTGCACCCATTTGAATGACTGAGATTTCCAACAAGGGTAAGCCAGTCTCAACACGAAAATCTTGCAGATCTAGATTTTGCCGTATTACCGTCTGGGCTTCCTCGCCAAGCGCATAAAGCTTGGATGGCGGCAAGGCTATCAAACCATTGAGTACAACCGCACCTGAGGCTGTTTGAATGGCCGGCAAACGCGTGCGGTCGGTAAAGTCGCGACCAACCCATCCTCGCTGCACCAAGACCACGGCACCTGTGGCCTGAACTTTGAAAGGCGTCATGACATAAAAGCCAGGGCGCGCGTTCATTTGGCGGTTGTCCAAATACACGATGTGTTTTTCTATCCACTCGCCTTGCAACTGAATCGGCCGGTGCAACAACCCAGCGCGATTGCCTTCTGTGTCTTGGGGGCTTCCTAAAAATGAGCCTTCAAGAACTGGCATTTGGCCTTTTTGTGTGATTTCGGCCTGCCAATCGAGTTTGGTCTGGGCTCTGCCCAACTGCCAAAAACCCAATGAAGAAGCGATGCCGACGCAAACAAGCGCCAACAAGAACCACAGCGCCGCGTGAAGGCGTGAGTTCTTTTTCAAAGGCGCTGAAAATGCCGACCAACTCATCCGATAATTCCATTCATGAAAATACTTGTTGCACTTGCATTCCTTGCCATTTTGGCCAGCCTAGCCTCCGCCCTCTTTTACATGATGCGCGGCGGCCTCAAAGATACCTCTGAAGGGGCCGATACACCACTGGCCCCTAAAGACAACATGGTGAAGGCTTTGGCCTTTCGCGTGGGGCTCTCTATTGTGCTCTTCATCTGCATCTTGATTGCCTGGAAATTGGGCTACATACAACCCTCAGGCATTCCACCAGGCGCTTAATCGGCTGATCAACTCGGCTTTGGCTATTCACAAAAAAAGCGCCCATGGGCGCTTTTTTGTTGCGATGCAAAACCAAATTACATCCAGTAAACCAAAATGTACAAACCAAGCCAGACCACGTCCACGAAGTGCCAGTACCAAGCCGCACCCTCAAAACCGAAGTGACGCTCTTTGGTGAAGTGACCCTTTTGCAAGCGCAAAGTGATGAACAACAGCATGAGCATGCCAATGAACACGTGGAAGCCATGGAAGCCCGTGAGCATGTAGAAAGTAGAGCCATAAACACCAGAGCTCAACTTCAAATTCAAATCGCCCCATGCGTGAGCATATTCATAACCTTGCACGAACAAAAACACCAAGCCCAGAATAACCGTCATCCACATGAACTTGATGGTTTTGCTGCGGTCGCCGTGCTGTAAAGCATGGTGAGCGATGGTTAAAGTGACGCCTGAAGTCAGCAACAAGGCCGTGTTGATCGTGGGCAACCAGAACGGGCCCATCGTTTGGAATGGCTCGACAATGCCAGCAGGAGAGGCTGTTGCGCCAGCAACCACTGAGGGCCAAACCGCTTTGAAGTCAGGCCACAAGAGTGCGTTTTCTAAACTGCCCAATGCAGGCAAAGAGTGAGAACGTGCCCACCACAATGCGGTGAAGAAGGCACCGAAGAACATCACTTCAGAGAAGATGAACCAAGTCATGCTCCAGCGGTATGACAAATCGATTTTGTGACCAAACTGTCCGCTTTCGCTTTCGTGGATGGCGTCACTGAACCACTGGTACAGAACCACCAAAAACCAAATCAACCCTGCAAACAGAGAGTATTTGCCCCACTCCTCGCCATTGATCCATTGGCCTGCGCCCAAGATCAACAAGAATAAACCAAACGCAGCCATGGCTGGATGGCGTGATGGATGGGGCACATAGTAATAAGGCGTTGTGCCGTGTGCTGTAGAACTCATACTTGCTCCTGCTCTCTCTTAAACCAAATCTGTCTCAAAAATTTACAAGGTGATGGGCTGTGCCACCACCCAATTGACCAAGGCAATTAAGCCCAAAACAAAAATCACTGCCAAACAGATGCCAACCACCACCACATGAAAAGGGTTGAGCTTGGCCATGTCTTCTTGACCCTCGCTGTTTTTTCTGATGCCAATGAAAGACCAAAGCACCGCTTGTACGGCACGAAAAATGGACATCTCACCACCACCGCTCATGAACCCACCTTTGACGAGATCAACGCGGCTGGAACCACTGCGACTGGCGTAGAGCTTGGCGCAGGCGGTGTTTTGCCACCCACTTCAAAAAACGTATACGACAAGGTAATGGTGGTGACATCTTTGGAAAGCTTAGGGTCAATCACAAAGGCAACCGGCCATTCTTTCTTTTCACCAGGCTCTAAGGTGTACTGGTTAAAACAAAAGCACTCTAACTTGTTAAAGTGAGGTGCTGCTTGATTGGGCGCATAGCTGGGAATAGCTTGGGCAGCCATGCGGCGGTTTTGCACATTTTGAAATTGGTACATGACCGTTGTGAGTTCACCCGGGTGAACTTGTACGGAACGCTGAGCTGGCTTGAAATCCCAAGGACCTCGCGCATTGGCATCAAACTCGACCGTGATGGTGCGTGAATAATCAACTTGCGTGTTGCCTACCTTAACGTCTTTGCCTGCAGCGCCATTGCCGGGCACTTGAAGCTCTGAAAGCGACAAAATATTGATACCCGTCAACTCACAGATGTGTTTGTAGATGGGAATGAGCGCATACCCAAAAGCAAACATGCCAGCCGCGACAATGGCCAACTTGCTGACCATTTTGATGTTTTCGCGGTAGAGGCTCATATTGCTTTCTATATTGAGTGGCTTGTTAGCGGGATGTCAACAAAAGCATCTTGACCAAGAACCCCACAAAGAAAGCAGCAGCCACTGAGGCCAAAATAAGGCCCAAGCGCGCGTTGCTCTTCTTTTGTTCGGGGCTTGAGGCCATTGTGCTTTCCTTAACCAATCACGCGGGTTGCCGTGGCATCCAGCTTGGGTGGGTTTTCAAAGGTGTGGAAAGGTGCAGGAGAAGGTACTTCCCACTCCAAACCTTCAGCAGCTTCCCATGGTTTTTGAGCTGCCTTTTCGCCTTGACCGCGCATGCAAGGCAGCACCACGAACAAGAAGAAGTAAACCTGTGCAAAACCGAAGAAGAAACCACCCACAGAGGCAATGGCGTTGAAATCGGCAAACTGCATGGGGTAGTCGGCATAGCGACGTGGCATACCGGCCAAGCCCAAGAAGTGCATAGGGAAAAAGGTGACGTTGAAGGAGATCAGTGACCACCAGAAATGCAGCTTGCCGCGGCCTTCGTTGTACATCACGCCTGTCCACTTAGGCAACCAATAGTAGACACCCGCGAACATGGCAAACAAGGAACCGGCCACCAAAACATAGTGGAAGTGGGCCACCACGTAGTAAGTGTCTTGCAATTGAATGTCGATAGGCGCCATGGCCAATATCAATCCCGTGAAGCCGCCCATGGTGAACACAAAGATGAAGCCAATGGCAAACAACATGGGTGTTTCAAAGGTCATGGAGCCGCGCCACATGGTGGCAATCCAGTTGAAAATTTTCACAGCGGTAGGCACTGCAATCAGCATGGTGGCGTACATGAAGAACAACTGGCCAGTCACTGGCATGCCGGTTGTAAACATGTGGTGAGCCCACACAATGAACGACAAAATGGCAATCGAGGAGGTGGCATACACCATGGAGGCATAACCGAACAACCTTTTGCGTGAAAACGCTGGTACCACTTGGCTGATGATGCCGAAGGCCGGCAAGATCATGATGTACACCTCGGGATGACCGAAGAACCAGAAAATGTGTTGGTACATGACGGGGTCGCCGCCACCAGCTGGGTTGAAGAAGCTGGTACCGAAGTGACGGTCAGTGAGCGTCATGGTGATGGCGCCAGCCAACACAGGCATCACAGCAATCAACAAGTACGCCGTAATGAGCCATGTCCATGCAAACATGGGCATCTTCATGAGCGTCATGCCAGGGGCGCGCATGTTCAAAATGGTCACAATGATGTTGATAGAGCCCATGATGGACGAGGCGCCCAAGATGTGCAATGCAAAAATACCAGCGTCCATAGACGGGCCCATTTGCAATGTCAAGGGTGCATACAAAGTCCAACCCGCAGCAGGTGCGCCACCAGGCATAAAGAAGGAGCCTGCCAACATGACAGCGGCAGGAATCATGAGCCAGAAGCTGAAGTTGTTCATGCGGGCAAAGGCCATATCGGCCGCGCCAATTTGCAACGGAATCATCCAGTTTGCAAAGCCCACAAAGGCCGGCATGATGGCACCAAACACCATGATCAAACCGTGCATGGTGGTGAGTTGATTGAACAACTCAGGATTGACCAGTTGCAAACCTGGCTGATACAGCTCAACACGAATGAGCAGGGCCAAAATGCCGCCAATCATGAGCATGGTGAAGCTGAACAACAAATACAAAGTACCGATGTCTTTGTGATTGGTGGCAAAAACCCAACGGCGCCAGCCTTCTGGGGCACCATGGTGGTCGTCGTGACCATGGGCATGATCGTGAGGATGTAGAACTGCGCTCATCTTGAATTCCTTTAAATACTTTTCAAAGTACCAAATTACTTGCGGGCGGCCAGCACTTCAGCCGGTTGCACTACTTGCCCAGTCTTGTTGGACCAATTGTTTTTCGTGAAAGTGATCACTGCCGCAATTTCGGTATCGGACAGTTGTTTCCATGAAGGCATGGCTTGGTTGTTTTGGCCGTTCAACAAAACCATGATTTGTTTGGTTTTGTCAGCATCGAGCACCACCGCAGCGCCGTCCAGCGCTTTGATAGGGCCGACGGCCTTGCCAGCAGCTTGGTGACATGCAACGCAATTGGCTGCATAAACTTTTTCACCCCGCTTGAGGGATTCTTCCAATGCCCAAACTTTACTGGGGTCATCGGCTTTGGCTGCCATTTTCTTTTTCTCAGCATCGACCCATTTTGTGTAGTCTTCAGCCGAGACAACCTTCACATGAATCGGCATGTAGGCATGCTCTTTGCCGCACAGCTCTTGGCACTGGCCGTAGAAATCACCAACGCGCTCCGCACGGAACCAGGTGTCACGCACAAATCCAGGAATGGCATCTTGTTTAACGCCCAAAGAAGGCACTGCGAAAGCGTGAATCACGTCGTTTGCAGTTGTGATGACGCGGACTTTTTTGCCAACGGGCACCACCAAGGCGTTGTCGACCTTCAACAGGTAATTGTCGCCAGCGGGCTTGCCTGCGTTGGACATTTCGCGGTGCGCATTGTCCAAGGTCGAAATGAAGCCAATGCCTTCGCCTTCGCCTTTGATGTAGTCATAGCCCCACTTCCACTGGTAGCCAGTGGCTTTGACGGTAAGGTCTGCATTGGTGGTGTCCTTGGAGGCGACCAACACTTTGGTCGCTGGCAAAGCCATCAAGATCACGATGATAAAGGGCACGATGGTCCAAATGATTTCAACCGTCATGGACTCATGAAACGTGGCGGGCTTGTGACCCACTGACTTGCGGTGCTTCCAAATGGAATAAAACATGACAGCAAACACAGCCACAAAAATGACAGTGCACAAGACCATCATGAACACATGAAGGGAGTGTTGCTCTTCGGCAATTTTGGAGGCTGCGGGGTGAAAGTCCAATTGATTGACAGCGGGGCCGCCAGGCAAATCGTTAACGGCGTAGGCAGCAGTCGCGGCCCATGCACCAGCCCAAATACCTGCTTTGCTGAGCAAAGAGGACAATGTTTTGGAAATACTCTTCATAGTTTTCACAAACTTCCAAGTTTCAAATGAAACCACTACAGTTATAAAAAGGGAATGCTCAGTGTTACACCGTTGACCGCTCAAATGAGCAAACAGATTCGGGTTAACGCGAGGAATTTTAACCGAGTTGGAGGTCTACTTTGAGCTTTATCAAACTTGATCGTGTTTCTTTTGGGGGTTTTGAAGCATTTGACGCATGTCATTCAAGTCAATTTCACTTTGTGAGCTGACTTTGATGCGCGGTTGAGGCTTTAAAGCATGGCCATAAACCACCTCGAAAGTGAGTGCCAATCGGCCTTCCGAGTCTTTTTGCGCCAAGGACAAAAGGGCATTTTGGAAATTTTTGGACCAATTTTTGCCACGCAATCCCTTAAATCTGCTGACGTGAAAATTACGCCCTAACTTACGCAAATCTTCAACAAGCTTTTCTGGATTGACGTAAGTCAAGGTGATCTTTTCCATGTCCATCACGGGTTCTGCAAAACCTGCATGCACCAACATGTCGCCCCAGTCGTGCATGTCGGTGAATTCATGCGATGGCATGGGCCAACCCATGCGGGCATAAACAGCGCGCAGTTCTTGCAGGGTGTCAGGGCCCAAACAAGAAAACATCAAGAAACCATCGACGGCCAAGACACGATGCCAATCGGCCAACAAGGCTTGCGGATCTGCGGCTTGGTGAAGCAGCATATTGGCCCAGACCATGTCCATGCTGTGAGGTTTTAAAGGAGCCGTTTTTAATTTCGACTGAAACCAAGTCAAGGGCTTCCACCAGGGCGCTGATGAATTGGCTTGAACCCATGCCATTTCATCTTTTCGATCTGCCGACAAATGCCCAACGGCTTGCGGATAGCGCCGCTGCAGCAAGGCCAAAACATTGAGACCGGCACGCAGCGGATTCCAACAAACCCAAGTTTTGGGTTGCAAACGAATGAACTCAAGTCTTTCTTCCATTCGCCTTGCCACTTCTTCGTGCAGCCAAGGGGAAGTCATGCTGCTTGGTTTGTAGGGTTTGGGCCCCAAGGCCATTGCAGCCCATCTGCGTGCAGCAATGGGGTCTAGGCTTGGGGGGCGTTCTTGGGGCATGCGATTGAAAGCAATTTGAAAGCTATTGGGTCAGTACCGGAAGTATATTGATTTGCAATGCACCTCCCTAGTCAATGTGCCATTTGCAAAGCTTGGCCTTCACATGCTATTTGCGATGCATGTGTGGCCGCTTTTGGTCGGCCGGTCCCTAGGTGCCAACAATGCGCCGCTGAATCAGCGCTCAAAATTTGCTCTGCTTGCCTTCAAAGCCCACCCATGCTCAATGCGTGTTGGGCGGCCATGTCTTACACCTGGCCTTGGGTGTCGCTGATTGCGCAGTTCAAGTTTCAAAGCCAACCTGGCTGGGCAAGGCATTTTGCCTTGTTGATGCACAGCACACCCTTTGTCGCTGATGCCATTGCTCAAGCGCATATCCTGATCCCCATTCCCCTGTCGTTCAAGCGCCTGTCTGAGCGGGGCTTTAACCAATCCTTGGTGTTGTCGCAGCAATTGAGTCGTGAAAAAACACACTCCAGCAGTTTACTGAGAATGCGCAATACCTTGGCACAAAGCTCCCTGCCCCGACATGAAAGACTCACCAACTTGAAAGGTGCATTTGCAGTCAACCCTTTCATGGCAGCCAAACTCAGAGGTCAACGCATCTTGCTCATCGACGATGTCATGACCAGTGGCGCCACGCTCAATGCAGCGGCACAGGTTTTAAAGCAAGCCGGTGCTGCTCACGTTTCAGCCTTGGTATTTGCCAGAACACCCGCCTAAAGCAACGACAATAGCGCCATGTTTCAAATTGTTTTGGTCGAACCTGAAATTCCGCCCAACACGGGCAATGTGATTCGCCTTGCGGCCAACACAGGCTGCGCCTTGCACCTGATTGAGCCTCTTGGTTTTTCAATGGACGACAAGCACATGCGACGTGCTGGGCTTGACTATCACGAATACGCCAAAGTGAAGCGACATGCCAACTGGGCTGAATTTTTAGCCGCCGAGCAACCCAACTTAGCGCGCGTGTTTGCCCTCACCACACGCGGCACGCGGTATGTGCAAGACTCTTCTTTTCAACAAGGCGATTGGTTGGTGTTTGGCGCCGAGACGCGCGGACTAGCGCCTGAGTTGCGCGAAAGCTTTGCCCCCGAAAATCGTTTAAAGCTGCCCATGCTAGAAGGCCAGCGCAGCTTGAACCTGTCTAACAGCGTAGCCGTGACGGTCTACGAAGCATGGCGACAGAATGCCTTTGCCGTGCCACCTCAGCCCTTGGGTTAAACGTAATAACGCGCCAAAGATTCTGCAATGCAAGCGGGCTTTTCAGAGCCCTCTCGCTCAATGCTCATCTCCCATGTGAACTGCATGCCATTGCCATCAATGGGCACTGCGTTCAACAGCTTCATGTGGCCGCGCAATTTGCTGCCCACAGGCACAGGTGAGGTGAAGCGAACCTTGTTCAAACCATAGTTCACGCCCATGCGCACATTTTCAATTTTGATGGCGCTTTGCGACAGCTTAGGAATAAGCGACAGCGTCAGAAAGCCATGCGCAATGGGCGCACCAAATGGCCCCGCCTTGGCTTTTTCGACATCAATGTGAATCCATTGGTGATCGCCAGTGGCCTCGGCAAACATGTTGACTTGTTCTTGCGTGATTTCAGTCCACGGCGATACCGCCACGGTTTGGCCAATACACGCCGCGAGTTCTTGAAGGGTTTGAAATGTTTTCATAGGACGCACTCTAAACAGCTTTTCATGGGAGATCAATCACCACATTGCCCCATTGACCCGCTTCAACGGCTTCGTGGGCTTGCGCAATTTGATCCAAGGCGAATCGAGCACCAATGGTGTGTTGAAGTTGCCCTGCCGCCAGCAATTCATTCAGACGCTTGACACACCATGCTCTGTCTGCAGGCAACAGGTCATAGACCAAGAAAAATTTCAAACCAATGGAGTTAAACAACAAAGGTCGGAAAGTCACCGGAATATCGCCCACCACATTGGAGCCGTAGCCAATCAATTGACCGTGCGGCGCCAAGCCACCTTGGGTGACCCACTGCGAAGCCGTTGCAAAGTCCATGTCAATGATCACATCGACACCGCGGCCACCACTGAAAGCTTTCAATCTTTCGACCACAGGCTCTGTTTTGTAGCGAATGGTGTCTACAGCACCTGCGGTTTTGGCGTGTGCGGCCTTTTGATCTGAGCCCACTGTGCCAATCACTTGACCGCCGTATTGCGTCACCATTTGGGTGATGTAGTGCCCCACAGCAGAGGATGCGCCAGTGACCAACACTTTTTTGCCGCGCAAGTTTTCGTCACCCGCCAAGTGCACGGCTTGAATGGCAGTCAAACCTGGAATGCCCATGCACGCACCGGCTGCAAAATCAGTGCTGTCTGGCAATTTCACAGCTTGGGCTTCTGGCAACACGATGAACTCAGAGGCTGTGCCATGGGCACGTTGCCACTGCGCATTCCAAACCCAAACACGCTCGCCCAGACGCTGCTTTGATACACCCGCACCCACCGCTTCAATGACGCCAGCACCATCGCTGTGAGGCACCACCCATGGATCGGTTAAGGCCCTAGCGCGGCGCGATTTCACATCGGAAGGGTTGACGCCCGAAGTTGCCAATCGAACACACACTTCACCTGCGCCTGGTGCCTTCAAGGGCAATGACCCCAGCACCAGCACATCGCGGGCTTCACCATTTTTTTCATACCAAGCGGCGCGCGTTGTCAGAGTCGAGCTCATTTCAGAATCCTTAAACGCGTTCCAAAATCACAGCAATGCCCTGCCCCACGCCAATGCACATGGTGCACAGCGCATAGCGGCCGCCCGTGGCATGCAAACGATTCACGGCAGTGGTGGCCAAACGCGCGCCAGAGGCGCCTAGGGGATGGCCCAAAGCAATGGCGCCGCCCCATGCATTAACGCGCTCGTCGTCGTCCTTGAGGCCCAACATGCGCAGCACAGCTAAGCCCTGCGCTGCAAATGCCTCGTTTAATTCGATCACATCGATTTGGTCCAAGCTCAGTCCTGTTTGCGCCAGCACTTTCAAAGTTGCAGGCGCAGGACCAATGCCCATGACACGGGGGGCCACGCCAGCAGTGGCCATGCCCACCACACGGGCTTTGGGTGTGAGACTGTATTTGCCAGCCAAGCTTTCGTTGGCCAACAACAAGGCACATGACCCATCGTTCACGCCACTGGCATTGCCAGCGGTCACGGTACCATCAGGGCGCACTACGCCTTTGAGTTTGGCCAAAGATTCCATGCTGGTTTCGCGCGGGTGTTCGTCTTGGCTGACCACAATGGCATCGCCCTTTTTCTGTGGAATGGTGACCGTTGTAATTTCGCGCGCCAAGTGGCCGGCCTTTTGCGCCGCCACAGCTTTCGTCTGGCTTGCCAAGGCCATACGGTCTTGCGCTTCACGCTCTATTTTGTAATCGGTGGCTACGTTTTCCGCGGTTTCTGGCATGGAGTCCACGCCATATTTTTCTTTCATCAATTTATTCACGAAGCGCCAGCCAATGGTGGTGTCATACACCGCGTTGGTGCGGCTAAAAGCTGTCTCGGCTTTGGGCATGACAAACGGTGCACGGCTCATGCTCTCAACACCACCCGCAATCATCAAACCCGCCTCGCCCGACTTGATAGCGCGAGCCGCAGAGCCCACCGCATCCAAACCTGAGCCACACAAACGGTTCAAAGTGGCACCGGGTACGTCGATCGGCAATCCTGCCAACAGGCTGCTCATGTGAGCGACGTTGCGGTTGTCTTCACCCGCTTGATTGGCGTTGCCATAAAAAACATCCGTCACGGCAGCCCAATCAACTTGCGGGTTGCGGGCCATCAGGGCACGCAAAGGAATGGCCCCCAGATCATCTGTCCGAATGCTCGACAATACCCCACCATATCGACCAAAAGGGGTCCGGATGGCATCGCAAATAAAGGCTTGTGTGATGTTGCTGCTCATGGTTTTACTTTGAAAGAGTTCGTCATTTCGAGAATCATGCAATATAGTGCAC